>OFRW01000105.1_pt1 | contig 7167 bp, 2 predicted proteins | sample 1543141 | NCBI WGS metagenome assembly OFRW01 (sample SAMEA4005047, study PRJEB22522) | seawater metagenome | reverse complement strand
ATATAAATAAACGTGGATGGAAAGGCCATGATTGAACATTAATTAATAGCATGGTAACCAGCATTAATTGTGTTAGATGTTAAGATGTTTATGTTTGATAATAATTGATGTATGAAATGTTTGGAATTATTGTGGTATAAAACCAGAAGCACATTGTTAACGTTAAGGCCAAAATTGAATATCAATCCGCCTGGATACATATATGATTGGTGTAGAACTGTATGACGTATGTACCTTGTGACGTGAAACAAATAAACCAATCTTTCTTGCTACTGGTCCACACCACGCTTGCGGCATTAAGCTGAAGGCGCGCATAGAGGTTGGACGTGGGTCACCACATTGACAGAACTGACAGACGATTAGAAGCTGACCATGGTAGATATATATTTATATAAAGTTAACTTAGTTGGGAGAGACGACTAGGGTGATATGCAGACTCCAGAGCACTGGGTGAGTAAAGGGTACTGATCATGTACAGAGCTTCGCTCACTGAATAACTACCATTGTAAAGGGCAACTTTATAATAACTGAACATGAGCAATATACTGCTCATGCGAGTTGCTCCCAGTGACTCAATGCAAATCACATTAAGTGTGGACCACGGAGGTCCCACCGACTTGAAGCTAATGTTGGCAGATATAAAATGGGAGATACATTTTAGACAACACGACAGAACTCAATTAGTGCAGTAATGATAATTGACATGAACCTGATTGGTTCCAACTGGGCTTTAAGATGCCTAGAGATAGATTGGTAGAGTGGCGCGACTCGCCCTCACCCCTGACTGATAAGAACCATGACAATTAGGGACTTTGACGATACAAGTGTGACCACAGGAAAGGTGTTTGAATTTATATATACTTGAGTTGACTTCCATTTTTGTTGAACATGACATGAAGATATTTAGAAACATATTGAATAAGACATGAAGACATTTAGAAACATAAAGTAAATCAGATGGGCGCATTCAACCCACTCGACATAACCTAGTTACAAAGATATACCAGTAATTGTTTACCTGCAAATTAAGTGGAATTAGCAACTCCATAATTAATTACTTTGAGAGGGGGAATAATTATATGGCAAATGTGAGCCCAGAAGCCGGGGTCTCTTACATTTATGGCGACGAGCGATGTGGATTAGTCACAGATTAGTCACAGATTAGTGACGGATTAGTAATTGGTACAAATTGCTAAATCGAAATTGACAGTCTATTGAAACAAGTAAATGGGGAAAGAAATTACCCATACCCACACGACGGCTTCGCATTGGTAGAAAGCTGCCTTTGCAGGAACAGTAACATTGAATGTGCATTGAGATTTAATATGTACTTTGCAGGAACAGTAACATTGAATGTACATTGAGATTTAATATGTACTTTGCAGGAACAGTAACATTGAATGTGCATTGAGATTTAATATGTACTTTGCAAGAACAGTAACATTGAATGAGCATTGAGATTTAATATTCACTTTACAAAGAACAGTAAGATTGAATTTGCTTAGGTGGTAACATGGCCTTTGCAGGAACAATAACATTTAATTTACATTAGTAATAACGTTACCGTTTTGGGAACATTGACATTGAATTTACATTTATGGCGATAACACGGCCATTTGTAGGAACAGTAACGTTGAATAATCATTGATGTTAATACTGACTTTGCAGGAATATTCATGTTTAGAATTGCATTAAGGTTAAGAGTTAACTTTGCAGGAGAGTTTACATTGAATTGGCATTGACGTTAGTATTGACTTAGCAGGGATGTTCATGTTGAAATTGCATGAATGTTGGTATTGACATTGCAGAGAGATTCGTATTGAATTTGCAGTGCAATTAACATTCGCAGTGCATTTCACATGGCATTGACGTTAGTATTGATTTAAGTAGGTAGGTTCATGTGAAATTGCATGAATGTTGGTATTGACATTGCAGAGAGATTCGTATTGAATTTGCATTGCAATTAACATTCGCAGTGCATTTCACATTGCATTGACATTAACATTGACATTGGTGAGTTTAAATATCCATATTTGAACACTTTCAATTGTAAATCGATTTTGACATGGCGGCCCCACCGCAGGGTCCCGCTGGTGGTATTCCACCACCGCCTCCACCGCCGCCCATTCCTGGAGGCCTGCCGCAGCAGCTCCATAATGCGCAGCAACATGCGAATTTCGTACAGTGGCGAAAAACTGTAGGTGATTACACACGAAATTTGACCCCATGCGATGGGAGTAATAAAAGCGACCTGAGAAATCTATTGGACATATTTGACGCCCTAATAGCATGGACAGGTTTGCCGGACAATATGTGTCTCACGACACTAGGCTTTCTCACCAGGGATGTTCTTAGGGAGAGCATACTCGCCTATATCAGAACACACCCCGCGGGGAACTGGTTAGATGTGAAGGCCTATATCCAAGATACGTTTTTGGAAGACAATGAGCTGGATTATCAGCGAAGTCAGTTGGAGCGGATCCAACAGGGTACTTTTGAGGAAGTGAGAGACTACTCACAACACTATGTTAAGGCGCTGGCCCGGTCCTACACAGCAGTACAGCTGCAGGACCCGATACATTTAGAGCGAGTTATCAAAGGCTACGTCCGCGGCTTAAATTGCGGCGACGTACGCGAAAAGGTGTATGACTCTCAGCCGAATACACTCCAGCAGGCCATGGATAGGGCGCAGGCTTGTGCTCGTTCGCGCAGGTTGCGTGCCGAGAGAAATGGGCCCAACCTGGATCCCGAGTTCCGTGCCACACGTCAGAAACCTGCTCCCGCACGAGTAGAGGAACCAATGGACGTGGGTATATTTAACCTGACGCCCGAGGACATAGACTATGTCCGGTTGCCAGCGATCAAAAAGACCGCCGCACCTCCAGACGATGCTCTGGTAAAGCAGGTAGATAACTTGGACAGAAAGTTCAAAGGGGTACAGAAGCAGATGACTGCCTTCTTAAGAACGCAGGAAGCCATGAAAGGACAGCTAGACGAGCTCCTTGAACGAGGCCCTAGCGCCGCCCGTAAAAACGATAAGAAACCACTGCCGAACCGTCCAGACAGACGGAAGTGGGACAGTAATGGCAGGCCATATTGCTTGCAGTGTGGGAACCTTGGACACCTGCGAAAGGACTGTCACAAGGCCGTCTCCCGACCGCAGCCTATGTTGGTGGCACCAATTCAGCAGTCGGTGCCGGGAAACTAGAGGGCGTGTCGACAGAGCGTCCCATGATAAACCTCAGCATTCATGGGATAAACACACTAGCTCTAGTCGACACTGGAAGTCCCTGTACCATCATGAATGAGAGCCATTTTAAATTTATTTGCGAACGTACACATCGACAACCGATATCCAAAACCACACGAGAACTGTGCAGTGCCTCGGGGCACCCTTTACAGGTTCTGGGCGAGGTAAAGATGCCAATAGGTCCTGGGTTCTTTAGTACCTTAATTGTTAGAAACCTCCCCCATGTGTTAATATTGGGCGGGGACTGCTTGAAAGAAGGAGAGGGAATTGTAGACTATGGTAGTAGAATAGTCACACTCTTTGATAAAGATTACCCATTCAAGTTAAGGACGGTTGTGTCGGTTTTATGCGCTGTAACGCAGACCAGAAAGTGGGAACAACGCTACCCACAGGCTTTTGCCACAGAATTTAGGCCTTTAGGGCGAGTAAAAACAAGGTGTCTTATAGACACAGGTGATCATGCTCCCATTAAAATGCGCGCGTATCGAGCTCCTCTGGCAAAGAGGCAAGTCATCGAAGACGAGGTAGAGAAAATGCTAGCTGCAGGTGTGATAGAACCATCCAAGTCACCCTGGGCTGCACCTGTGACCTTGGCACCTAAATCGGACGGCACGATTAGGTTCTGTAGCGATTATCGACGATTGAACAGTGTTACGAAAAAAGACTGTTTTCCTATGCCCCACGTACAAGACATTTTTGACCAGCTAGGGGGTAGTAGATTGTTCTCTACACTAGATCTTAAGTCAGGCTACTGGCAGTGTCCGATGGACCCTGACTCGGTCGAGAAAACTGCATTTATTACACACCAGGGGTTATACCAATATAAGGTAATGCCGTTTGGACTGTGTAATGCGCCCGGAGTCTTCCAGCGACTCATGCAGGAAATCTTGCATGACGTGATTGGAAAATACGTTATGGTATATATTGACGATATTGTAATCTATTCCAAAACCGAGGCCGAGCATGAGGCACACACAAAGGTTGTTCTAGAGCGATTAATAGAAGCAGGCCTAACCTTGAAATCGTCTAAGTGTACATTTGACGCGCGCGAGGTAAAGTTGCTAGGGTTTGTTGTAAATGAGAATGGTATACAAACCAATCCAGAAAAGGTTTCAGCAATCAAAAATCTAGCCCCACCCCGAACCCTAAAAGAGCTGAGGCGATTTTTGGGGATGTCCGGCTATTACAGGACCTGCGTACGAGATTACGCAGCAATAAGCGCCAGTCTGACTGAACTAATGAAGAAGGGTGTGGTCTGGGAATGGACCGAAACACACCAGAAATCTTTTGATGCACTGAAAGAGGCTCTTGTAAGTAGCGAGGTAATTGCCTACCCTGACCCCACAAAGCCGTACAAGCTTTTCACGGACAGCAGCGACTATGCGTTAGGCGCAGTGCTCTGCCAGGTTGTGAACGGGGTAGAAAAGGTCATTCAGTACGTGTCAAAGAAACTGAACCCTGCTCAGAGAAAGTGGGCAGTTATAGAAAAAGAGGCATGGGCTGTAGTGTATGCTTTGAAGAAGCTGAGACCATATTTATATGGAGCTGAATTCACTATATACACAGACCATAAGCCACTGAAATCACTGTTCTTGGGTGAAGTAAATAATACAAAAGTCCAACGTTGGGCAGTATTAATCTCCGAGTACGGAGCACCAATAGAGTACAGACAGGGTAAGAACAACATTAGGGCTGACATGTTGAGCAGGATACTACCCCTGGAGCAGGAGGTAGCTGTCATTGACTCAGCCCAATTGTGGTCATTTCCACCCGGAGACAATGAGGATGAATCCTGTATCCCATGGGTGGATGACGAACTTGTTCTAAAGGATGTGGTCCTGGAACAAAGTCACATGCCTGAATATGAGCTGGCTCAAGATCAGGATGTTGACCGATATATCTTGACAGGAGGGGTGATGTATGATGTGAGTGATGAAGATGGCGGGGTCAAATCATATCCCCGTCTTGTCCTCCCACCATCCTGTCGTGAGCGTGTGATCCGGCGTGCCCACTTCGAAGTAGGTCACCAGGGGGTTAGCAAAACACTCTGGAGGATAAAGGAGGCTTACAAGTGGACGGGCATGCGGAAACATGTGAAGGCATTGATTTCACGGTGCAACAAGTGCACTGTGTTTAGGGACACACAACAAAGGTCGCGACCTGGTACTATGCCGGTACCCACCTATGCTAACCAGATCCTGGGGATGGACTTGACAGGTCCTTTTGAATTGTCCTCTGGGGGAAACAGATATATACTGGTGGTGATAGACCATGCTACTGGGTGGGCTGAGGCAAAACCAATTCCAACTAAGGAAGAGGAAAACATTCTAAACTATTTAGATAGGGAATACTTTCCGAGGTTTGGAATTCCAGAGGTCATTGTAAGTGACTTGGGCGGCGAGTTCACGGGTCACACTTTGAAAACTTATTTAAGTAAGTTGAACATTGACCACCGTCATACGTGTCCCTACTCTCCGCAGTCTAACGGTATGACAGAACGATTTAATAGGACAATTAAACAGCTCATTAGGAAGCTCGTTAACAATTGTAATAGCCGCTGGGAAGACGAGTTAGGTCATGCCCTATTTGCCCACCGAGTCTCCACCTCTGCAACAACAGGATACACTCCTTTCTACTTGACCTACGGTCGACGGCCCAGGGCCCCCGTGACGTCAATGCTGAGGGAGCTAGAGGTATCAGATAGCAGCGTGGTGAGTGACAGGTTGGAGGGGCTGGCCCGAGCCTTCAAGGATGCTACTCACAACACTCGAGAGTCACGGGACTACAACAGGAGGTTGCTTGAGAAACGTGCCACCAAACAGGACATAAAGGTCGGTGACACGGTTGTGTTGAAGAATAACACGGCAACCCAGTTCCAACAGAAGTGGCACCACGAGTTTGAAGTGATCCGGGTGTCCGGGTCCGTCCTTAAGTGTCGTCATCAACAGTCAGGGGTCGTGAGAACAGTAAACCGCAGGCAGGCACGCTTGGTGCCCCGTGACATGGTGTGGGACCTCCCTCCCACCCCTGCACCGGTGGTGCCAAGACAAAGGGATGTACTACCCCGTGCCGCAAAACAACGGCCAGTAAGATATGAGGACGACGCCGATTGGGAACCAGAGCCAATCCGACCTCCTGTTAGGAGGGCTACAAAGAGAGGAGCTGGAGATGTACAGGAGGAAGAGGAGATCCAAGTTAAAAGGAGACTGCCTATTGAGGATCCACCTCCGCCTGAAGGAATAGAGGTAGATGTTGAAGCAAGGAAGCGAGCTGGGAGCACTTTAGAAGATGGACCTTCTGTACAAAAGAAGCCATGTGCAGACCCTACTCCTGCCCCAACTCTACCTATGGACTTAGAGGAGTCCGGACCACAGCCTAGTACGTCTGGGGCACCGGCCACTCCTTACCGCAGACGGGCCAATGCCCCGGGGAGACAGCCTACTTACCCCAGGACACGGTCCCGAGCTAATGAATTGAACACCTTGGAACTGGGGAGACAGCCTACTTCTCCAGTAAGGTATAATGAATTGAACACCTTGGAACTGGGGAGACAGCCTACTTCTCCAGTAAGGTATAATGAACTGAAGACTGGTTCCACACAGGTACCACTAAGACGCTTAGACTACCCAGGTAAGAAAACATCATGGGGGCGTTACTGTGGGCGATACCCGTGTTGCTGTGTGTCTGCTCAATCTCCGCCTTGTTGGAGGAGGACGGCATACTAGTTAGGGACGAAGGAAAAGGCCTTCAGATAGTGTCCACATGGACCTTGTTAGTCACTGTAAAACAACCGGAGCCGGTATGGCTTCTGAAGAGATTACCTCAGGTGCGTGAATTCGCAAGGGGCTTCGAAGGACTGGTTAGTAATGAGACTATCCAAGATTGGCATACACGGTTGGACATGATTGAGAACTCAC
>OFRW01000102.1_pt1 | contig 7229 bp, 6 predicted proteins | sample 1543141 | NCBI WGS metagenome assembly OFRW01 (sample SAMEA4005047, study PRJEB22522) | seawater metagenome | reverse complement strand
GGGCGGAGGAGCTTTACGACCATCGAAACGATCCTGACGAGTTCACCAATTTGGCGAAGCATCCCGATCACAGGGAGATGAAAGAATCACTCGCAAAGTGGCTACCGAAGAATGCGGCACCAGAAGTCAAAAAGGCTGGCGAGAAAGGGAAACGCAAGTGACAGGACTCAGACCTGTCAACTTATCACGTCCAACTTCAGTCCATCGCCTTTCGGGTCACGCTCTTATCGCCATGAAGATTCTCCGGCTCATCCTTCTCCACATCTCAAAATACCGTATCTCGACCAGATACAGACTGAGGGAGGGAGGGAGCTGTTACACCGGGAGAAACCCCTATCGGGATGGAATCACTATCGCGATGCCGCCGGAAATCCCGATCACCTTCGTTCTAAAAAAGCATACTACACCACCGAGCCTCAGTGATAAACTTGGGAGTGTTCCACGGTAAGTATTTAACACGGATCGTTCCCATGATGCATTCCCTCAAACACCTCTTTTTTTGGCTCTCTGGTGCCGGAGCCGAAACCCTCGAACAGTGCCCCAATTGGGAGCAGCGGAAATACGTGGCTTTCGGGGCCACCGTCCTCGTTCCCTGCGCCTTCGCTTTCATTGCTTGTGCCTATGCTCTTTCGACCATCACGGACAATGCTATGGTCATTTTTCCGGTGGCCTTGGTCTGGGCCTTCATCATTCTCACCATCGACCGGGCCCTCGTCGCTGGCTACCGGGCCTTTCTCTCGTGGCCTCGCAAACTCTCCCAGTTCGCCCTGCGCCTTGTTGTGGCTATTCTAATGGGTCTCACCATCGCCCACCCGTTGGTCCTTCTCCTCTTTAGCGACACCATCAGTTCGGTCATCGAAAAAGACCGGGCTGAGGAAATCGAAATTGTGCGCACCGATTTCGGGGAAACAAAAACCGGGATTCGCACTGAAATCTCAAGGCTCGATCAGTCAATTGCCGGACAACGTGAAAAGTGGACCGAAAGCTTTCAGGCCCGCTTTATCATTCAGGAAAAGAACTCGGTTGACGGCGCCATCCCCGGCCTTACCACCACTCAGCAAAAGGAACTCGATACCGCGATTGCTGAATCCATCTCCCCCTTCACCGACCGTCTCGGCATCGTCCAAAAACAATACGATGAAATGGCGCCCCAATACGCCAAGCTTCAAATCGAACTCTCGTTTTGGCAGACAGAGTATGAGCGGGAGCTCAATGGGCAGCGCTCGGGACTCATCGGAGAAGGTCCGCGCGCCAAGTCGATCAAAGCCGATCAACTGGAACCCCGACGCGCTGATTCCCAGCGGATGTCCGGGCTTCTGGAACACCTCAGTGCTGAGAAGGCCATGCTTCAGACGCAAGTTAGAACCGCCGAGGGAAGTGCGATCGCGGGTTTTGAAAATCGCCTTGCCGACCTTCAGGTCGCCAACCAACTCGAAGAGGAGCGAATTGCTGCTCTCAAAAGACAAGTCGAGAAAGATCAGGCTCAGGCTTTTGTCACTCAACAGAACGCCCTGCGCGACACCATCAAGCAACAGATCGACTCACTACTTTCTGAACAAGACCTCGCCAAGCAGGAGCTGGCTTCGGTTGGCACCGAGGAACGAGACCGACTTAAAGGAATCAACGAAGAACCCCGTCGCGATATTCTGACCCAAACCCTAGCCCTTCACGAACTCTTTAAGCAGGGTGCAGATGGTGGCGAGTTTGCTTTCTACACCTATCTCATCCTAACCTCGCTCTTCATGCTCGTCGACACCATCCCCCTCGTGATTAAATTCTTCACAAAGGCGGGCCCATACGACTTGCTTGTCGATCGCGACGAATGAAGTGGTCTCCTTCTCGTTGCCAGAAATTTCTGAGGTTTATTGATGGTTGGTAGCTGATCTCTGAGGGGTGATTATTCAGAACACTCCGTAGCATGGGCCAGTCGGAGTGGAGGGGCTGGAGCGTAGCGGAGGCTCCGTAACGGAGGCTGGCCCATGCTACGGTCGCCGCCCGGGGTCAGGCGGCTTTTTCTGCCACGGGGGTTAAGGTTTGTTCGTAGTTCGACCAGGGGGTGGTATAGCCGAGATGCTGATGGTCCCTCTCATGGTTGTAGAAGTCCATCCACTCTGTGATCTGCTCACGCAGTTCTTTCAGGTTGGCATAGCTATAGAGCCGAATCTGTTCGTATTTCAAACTCCGCCAAAGCCGCTCGATGAAGACGTTGTCCATCCAGCGACCTTTCCCGTCCATGCTGATTTGAATCTCGTTTTTCTTCAACTCCCCGATCCAATCCTGACCCGTAAATTGGCTCCCTTGGTCGGTGTTGAAAATCTTTGGCTTACGTCCTGTGCTCGTCATCGCATTGCGCAGGGCTCGCACACAAAACCCACTGTCCATGGTGTTGCTAAGCTCCCAACTGAGGACAGCCCGGCTCTTCCAATCCATGATTGCAACGAGATAGACGTGACCTTTTTCCATCGGAATGTAGGTGATGTCGGTGCACCAAACTTGGTCGACTTCGGTGATGGCTAGATCTCGCAGCAGATAGGGATAGATTTTGTGATTCTTGTTCGGTTGACTCAGGGTGGGCTTCGGCACAAGAGCTTCAATCCCCATGATTTTCATGAGACGTCTGGTTCGCTTTCGTCCAATCGTCCAGCCGAGTTTGCGAAGCTCTCGCATCAGTTTGCGCTGACCATAAAAGGGCCATTTGGTGTAAATAACATCGAGGTCCCTCATGATCAGTTCATCTTCTTCGGTAAGCTTGGTCGGGCGAGGTGCTAAGCGGTTTCGGTTCACTGCGAGGAGTTTGCACTGCGTTCGCACTGAGAGCTTTGGATGATCGTTTTCAATCATGGTCTTTCGCTGAGATCGATCCCCAACTGCACGCACTTTTTTTCAAGGAATTCCTTTTCAATCACCTGCCTTCCTACCTTGCGCTCCAATTGAGCGATGAGATTCTCCTGTTTCTTAGTTGAATCATTGACGGCATTCTTCCGTTCAAAAAGTTCAACAATACGCCCTTCGAGTTCCTTTTTCCAGGCACTCACCTGGGAGGGGGCGATATCGTTTTCTTTGGCAATCTCGTGGATTGGCTTGATTTCTTGCAAGGCTTCTTTGGCAATGCGAGCTTTGAACTCGGCACTGAGGTGTCTTCTTTTTCGTTTACTCATTTGGTTTTATTTCGGGTTGGTCGCCCTCAAAAACCAGCTCTTTTCATCAACAAGGCTCTGGCTCCGTTTCGTGGGGCCACTTCAAAGCGAATGATTCGGAATCGATCCTTAATCTTGGGATGTTTCTCTTTGTTAAAAAGCTCATCAATGATCGCGGCGACCGCAGGCACTCCGAGCTGAAGTTTTCTTCCAGGCATGAGTGAATCCTAACAGCTAATAAAAAAAGTCCAAACCTTAGTTTGGTTTGGTATAAGGTGTCCTCGAGAAGTGGTGCTCAAGTTGGTAAGGGAGCTTGGCCCAGACTGCCCTACCACCTCACACCCTACCTATTTTCTTCCATATCCTCGAATCATGAATCATCATGCTGGGCAGTATAAAAGGGGTTTTGCCTCTTATGATTTCGCAGGAGACTCGCTACGGATTTGGAGTCGCTTTGATGCGGGCGAAGAGCTTTCCGTCAGTCGCGAGAGATCGGGCAATGGTGAGTGAGATCGTATCTGGTTCAGCGTCGTTTTCCTCCACAGTGACTTCAGCAGAGGAAACATCGCCGACTGGAATTGCAGTCCAACCTTGGAGGTCAGAACCATATTCCACAACGAGTGAGTGGGAGCTTTTAGAGTCGTCATTTCTCAAGAAAGAGAGACTCAGCTCAGTGGAAGAAAGGGTGTTGGTGGTGAAAGCCTCGCCATTGTGTTCCAGAGGAGAAGTGGCCAGAGCGAACTCTAGGATATTGGCGAGGCCATCGGAATCAGGGTCGTCATTTTCGCCATTGTTTTCAGCATTAAGACCATTGGCTCCAACCCATAAGTTGAAGGGGTTCGCTCCTTCGCCAGCATTGAGTTGCCCAGTGGCTTCATCGAAGATGTAGTCAACGCCACCGGAGCTCAGGGCCCAGGTGTCATCCCCTTGATCAGTCCAGTCAGTAATTCCAAACTCAGCGCCGAAGGTATTACCCGCAAGATTTGCAGAGTCGATCAGGACCCAAGTGCCCTCGGAGGCTGCCTCGGTGAGATCGATGGTCATTTTGCCGAGGAAGTTGAATGTCCCGGTCCCATTTCCAGTGATCTTATTGCTGACGCCGCTTGCTTCTGGTTTGAAGTGGAGTCCACCGGGGGGGGGGACATTGACAGAGCCTTCATCAATGATGACATCGCCTATGAAGGTGCTGGGAAGACGGAAGGCAAGGCGACTGTTGCCGACCTTGGTGATGGCGCCGGAGCCACCGATACTTCCGACTGAGACGTCGAACCCATTTGTATCGATGGTGATGCCATTCGCGTGTAAAATTGGGGTCAGGGCGAATCCTCCATGGATGAGGTTTCCGGTATTCATCTGCGCCTTGATCGTTGTGCCATTGAGGTTGACGATTTGGGGGACGGTGTTGGTTTTGCCGGAGAGAATCTGGTCAACATTGAGGATTCCTCCGTTGAGGTTGAGAACGCCGACGCTGTCATCGTTTAATCCGAGGACGAGGTTGCGGGTGGTGACTTCAGCGTCTCCGCTCATGGTCATTTCTCCGGTAGAACCTGAAGTCAGAGCTCCGATTCTGAGTGCTCCGTTGGTTTCCAAAGTGCCACTGGAGATGGAGTAGGAATTCTTGTGAACGGGCTTTTCACCCACATCAAGGCGGGTGGTAAAGATGGAACCTCCGGTTTGGGTAAAGGTATTTGTGGTGGTGTGGTCGGGAGTGGATTCAGCGTTGGTCTGCACGCCCATACGGATGGGGCCATTCACGTTGAGGAGTCCTCCGGACATGTTGTATTCGGAATCTCCACGGTTTGCCCAACCGATGTTAAAGCCGCCTTCTGCATTGAAAGTTCCTCCTGATTGGTTGAGAGTCCCTTTACCGAGGTCACCCTTGATATTTCTAGCAAAGGCAATCCGAAGATTCTGAACGGTGGCAGTTCCTCCACTAAGGTTATAGGTGCCGGTTCCGCCGAATGCGCCAACCTTGAAGTCACCGCCCGCGGCTCCATTGTGACTTAAATCTCCGCCGGTTTGGGTGAGGATTCCCATCGATAAGTTATCGCGACCGATGTCGAAATCTCTTGTTGTTACAACGATTTCACCTCCTTCAGCGAGATTTAGATTTGCGGGGTTATTGGCGCGTCCTACACGAATAATACCATCGATGATCGTAAGAGAGCCTCCATCATTCACGTTGAGGGTTGCGGGGTCCACTGAACCGCTGCTGCCGAGGTAGAGTCCGCCGGTGGCTTGGGTGGCTGGGGCTCCGGCAATGAAGGGTGTTCCGACAAGTCCACGAGAATGATTGAGGTCGAAAGTGTTACCGTCGATGAGTAGTTGAGTCAGATCTGAAGCGCCTGGGGCGGAGGTGGAAACTGTGGGAGTGCCTGTCGAGATGCCGGCGTTGTCTCCCGTGCCGGGTGCGGAATTGAGGGACCAGTTAGAGGCGGTGTTCCAATCACTTGAAGTTGCGCCGCTCCACTCGTTATTCGTGGTGTTTTGCGCAGTCGCGAAGGGGGAGATCAGGATAGAGAGGGAAAAAGAGAAGGGGATGAGATGATTGTTTTTCATGAGACGAAGTATGGAGCGTGAAAAGGGGTGGGTCCCCCCCTTTCCATGAATATGATTCCTACCATGGTCTTCTCGAAAGACTTTGCGCTAGTCCCCAAAGAGGGGACAAATTGTGTGCTTCGCTTACTGGCGAAACTTTAAGATTGCCTCAACTTTACTCCGAACATGGAGCTTGGCGCAGATTCGCTTCACGTAGGTGCGGACTGTTTCTACGGTGATGTTGAGTTGGTCTGCGACCTCCTTGTAGATATAGCCTGAGGAAAGGAGGGTGAGAACTTCACGTTCGCGGGGCGAAAGAGACTCATTTTCCTCTACGATCTCTCGGTCTTGCCGAAAATACTGGGTGATTTTACGGGCGATGTGGCTGGAGAAGGGTACTCCTCCGGTGTAGACGTTGCGGATGGCCTCGAAGAGTTCTTCGGGGGCGCAGGTTTTTAGCAAATAACCGCTGGCGCCTTCGCGGAGGGCGTTGAAAATATTGTCCTCTTCCTCGTAGGCGGTGAGCATGATGATCTCGGTATTCGGACAGAATTTTTTGAGATCCCGGATGCACTCGATTCCGGATTTTCCGGGTAAGTTGATGTCAAGGAGGATGACGTCAGGTGCCATCGCGGGGATTTTTTTTAAGGCCTCTTCTCCTGAGGAGACGGAGAAGCTCACTTCAATGTCGTCAACGCCTCCGAGGATTTTGATAAGCTGTTCTTTGAGCAAGAGATCATCTTCTACGAGTACGACGTTTTTTTTCGGAGAGTTCATGATAATTCTTAGTATTCTTTCTGCTTTAATGGGGCGGAGAGGTAGATCTGGAATCCGCCTGTTTCTGCTTCTTCCATGGTGAAGGTGCCGTTGAGCTCCGCCATTCGCCGCTTCATGCTTTCGAGACCGTTTCCTGGGGTGATTTTCTTTTTCTGAGAGCCTACTCCGTCATCGCTGACAACAATCCGGAGTTGCTTATCATGGAGTTTCACTTGAAGCCTGACTTCTTCAGCTTTGGAGTGCTTGAGAGTGTTGTTGAGAGCCTCTTTGACCAAGAGGACGAAGTGATGACGGAATTCCTGGCTGATGTGAATGTCATCTTCGACGTTATCGGCATCGATGCGGCAGCGCATGCCACCGACCCGACAAAGTTCGCTGGCGATACGACAAAGAAAGCCGATGAGAGATTCGAGATCGTTGTTTTTTGGGCTGAGCATCCAGACTGTTTCTGAGAGGCTATTAGCGAGTTCTCCAGTGAGTTGAGTGATCTGGAGAAAGGATTCCTTTGACTTGGAGTCCTCTTCTCTCATGCGAGCATGGGAGCCGATGAGGGAGATTTGTGAGAGGCGGGTGCCGATGTCATCATGAAGATCCATCGCGATGCGCAGGCGTTCTTTTTCGAGGAGGCGGGCATGTCGAACGGCGCGGCGGATCCGGTGTCTCACTGCCCACCTGAAAAAGAGCAATACGGTGGATGCGATGGCCACGAGGCAGAGAAGCCAGAACCACCAAGATTTCCAGAAGGGGCGGGGGACGATGTGTTGGATGGTCTTGATG
>OFRW01000099.1_pt1 | contig 7391 bp, 3 predicted proteins | sample 1543141 | NCBI WGS metagenome assembly OFRW01 (sample SAMEA4005047, study PRJEB22522) | seawater metagenome | reverse complement strand
GTCAAACACCGAAGAAGAAGTGGCAGTTAAGAAGCCCGCAAAAGGCGTTTATTTACTGCCCAATAGTTTCACCACAGCATCTCTATTTTCCGGCTTTTATGCAGTTGTTTCTGGCATGAGTGGTAATTTCGAAAATGCTGCCATCGCTATATTTATCTCTATGGTTCTAGATACGTTAGATGGCAGGGTTGCTCGTCTCACTAATACGTCAAGTAAGTTTGGTGCAGAATACGATAGCTTGGCCGACGTAGTGGCTTTTGGTGTAGCGCCTGCACTGGTGTTATTTTCTTGGTCATTACAAAGCTTAGGTAATTTTGGCTGGGTGGCTGCCTTTGTCTATGTGGCTGGAGGTGCCTTGCGATTAGCGCGCTTTAACGTGCAATTAGAAGTGGCTAATAGTCGTTACTTTACAGGTTTGCCAATACCAGCAGCGGCTGGAGTCATGGCTGGCATGGTCTGGACTGGTGTGGACTATGGTTTAGATGGTGAAAGCCTTAGCTATTTAGTGGCTATAGTGACGGCTGCTCTAGGTATCTTGATGGTTAGCAACTTTAAGTACTATAGCTTTAAGGACTTAGACCTAAAAGGTAAGGTGCCTTTTGTAGCATTACTTGCTGTTGTGTTGGTGTTTGCGGTTTATTCGCTGCAGCCACCTATTATGTTGGCCTTAACCTTCACAGTTTTCGCGGTATCTGGCCCGGTGTGCTGGATGTTTAAAATCACTAAGTAAGCCAGGGCTCATGGCCCTCTATTTGCAAAAAAGGCGCTTTTAGCGCCTTTTTTGTTTTTGTCCCTGTTTTTTCTTCTCTTTGAGCATTTTTTCTACCTTATTTCCCTAAACTGCTTGTGCTTTGCTCTGCGATGGATATAATGGCGCTCCCTTGTTAGAGGGGCCTTTGATAAGCGTTAAGCGAGTCACTAAAAGGCCTTGTAAAACAAAGGGCTGGCCAGTTCTTATGAATGAGTCAGTAGTCAAAATAAAGTAATTATTTACACCATTTTGATTGACGGCGAAGATTACTTCGGTATAATACGCCCCTCGGTTAAGCGCACTGCTTCACAGCAACCCACTTAACCGACCGCTCTTTAACAATTTAATCAAGTAATTCGTGTGGGCGTTTGTTGGATTGGCAATAAGACCTAAACTTTGTTTAGGCAACGATCAAACAGACGACTCGTGAATTCATTTAACAATGGGCTTTTGTCTTCGGATGAAGGTCTGCGTAATTAAGTTTACAGTAAGAGTTTGAGCAAAAAATCAGATGTTCTTTTCTTCGGAATTGGATGTCGACTATTTTTAAACTGAAGAGTTTGATCATGGCTCAGATTGAACGCTGGCGGCAGGCTTAACACATGCAAGTCGAACGGTAACAGAACTAGCTTGCTAGTTGCTGACGAGTGGCGGACGGGTGAGTAACGCGTAGGAATCTACCGAGTAGTGGGGGACAACAGTTGGAAACGACTGCTAATACCGCATAATCCCTGAGGGGGAAAGGAGGGGATCTGTTTACAGACCTTTCGCTATTTGATGAGCCTGCGTGAGATTAGCTAGTTGGTGAGGTAATGGCTCACCAAGGCGACGATCTCTAGCTGGTCTGAGAGGATGATCAGCCACACTGGAACTGAGACACGGTCCAGACTCCTACGGGAGGCAGCAGTGGGGAATATTGCACAATGGGGGAAACCCTGATGCAGCCATGCCGCGTGTGTGAAGAAGGCCTTCGGGTTGTAAAGCACTTTCAGCGAGGAGGAAAGGTGAGTAGTTAATAACTGCTCGCTGTGACGTTACTCGCAGAAGAAGCACCGGCTAACTCCGTGCCAGCAGCCGCGGTAATACGGAGGGTGCAAGCGTTAATCGGAATTACTGGGCGTAAAGCGCGCGTAGGTGGTTTGTTAAGTGGGATGTGAAATCCCCGGGCTCAACCTGGGAATTGCATCCCAAACTGGCAAACTAGAGTACAAGAGAGGGGTGTGGAATTTCCTGTGTAGCGGTGAAATGCGTAGATATAGGAAGGAACATCAGTGGCGAAGGCGACGCCCTGGCTTGATACTGACACTGAGGTGCGAAAGCGTGGGGAGCAAACAGGATTAGATACCCTGGTAGTCCACGCCGTAAACGATGTCTACTAGCCGTTGGGGGACTTGATCCCTTAGTGGCGAAGCTAACGCGATAAGTAGACCGCCTGGGGAGTACGGTCGCAAGATTAAAACTCAAATGAATTGACGGGGGCCCGCACAAGCGGTGGAGCATGTGGTTTAATTCGACGCAACGCGAAAAACCTTACCTGGTCTTGACATCCTGCGAACTTTCTAGAGATAGATTGGTGCCTTCGGGAACGCAGTGACAGGTGCTGCATGGCTGTCGTCAGCTCGTGTCGTGAGATGTTGGGTTAAGTCCCGTAACGAGCGCAACCCTTGTCCTTATTTGCCAGCACGTAATGGTGGGAACTCTAAGGAGACTGCCGGTGACAAACCGGAGGAAGGTGGGGACGACGTCAAGTCATCATGGCCCTTATGACCAGGGCTACACACGTGCTACAATGGAGCGTACAGAGGGTTGCTAAGCCGCGAGGTGGAGCCAATCCCAGAAAACGTTTCGTAGTCCGGATCGAAGTCTGCAACTCGACTTCGTGAAGTCGGAATCGCTAGTAATCGCGAATCAGCATGTCGCGGTGAATACGTTCCCGGGCCTTGTACACACCGCCCGTCACACCATGGGAGTGGGTTGCAAAAGAAGTGGCTAGTCTAACCTTCGGGAGGACGGTCACCACTTTGTGATTCATGACTGGGGTGAAGTCGTAACAAGGTAGCCCTAGGGGAACCTGGGGCTGGATCACCTCCTTAAACGCAACGCCACCCGGCAAGCGCTCACAACGAATTACTTGATTAAAGAATTAGCATTTGACGAAAGTCAGTGCTGATTGTTAAAGGCTGTCTGGCGTAAGCCAGACCTGCTCTTTAAAAATATGGATTTGTGATATGGATTGATGAAGTGGCCCCGAGCCACGACATTGATCTGCGTCTAGACACGTCGTCACCAGCGGTCGTGTTTAGACAAAAAAACGTTACAACGTCTTCTAGCGATCACGTTGTAACAAAGTTTAGGTAAATACACGATCATCTGTTAATCAATTTCCAGGTGGTCGAATTTGTGTTTTATCGAGTGACTTATCCGAAGGCCCTCACTTTAGCGAGTTGAGGGTTTATCGTAAACTTGATTGAAAGTAGTTTGTCAGAACTACTGCGACCCTTTTGGGTTATATGGTCAAGTGAATAAGCGTGCACGGTGGATGCCTAGGCAGTCAGAGGCGATGAAGGACGTGGTAACCTGCGAAAAGTTTTGGGGAGGTGGTAAACAACCTATGATCCAGAGATATCCGAATGGGGAAACCCACCCAGTGTAAGCTGGGTACCCTATACTGAATACATAGGTATAGGGGGCGAACCGGGAGAACTGAAACATCTAAGTACCCCGAGGAAAAGAAATCAATTGAGATTCCCCAAGTAGCGGCGAGCGAACGGGGATTAGCCCTTAAGTTTATTATGTTTTAGCGGAAGAAGCTGGAAAGTTTGGCCATAGTGGGTGATAGCCCCGTACGCGAAAAGGCATTTTAAGTGAAAACGAGTAGGTCGGGACACGAGAAATCTTGACTGAACATGGGGGGACCATCCTCCAAGGCTAAATACTCCTGACTGACCGATAGTGAACCAGTACCGTGAGGGAAAGGCGAAAAGAACCCCTGTGAGGGGAGTGAAATAGATCCTGAAACCGTGTACGTACAAGCAGTGGGAGCCGATTTATTCGGTGACTGCGTACCTTTTGTATAATGGGTCAGCGACTTAATTTTAGTAGCAAGCTTAACCGAATAGGGGAGGCGTAGGGAAACCGAGTCTTAATAGGGCGTATAGTTGCTAGGATTAGACCCGAAACCGGGCGATCTACCCATGGCCAGGTTGAAGGTTGAGTAACATCAACTGGAGGACCGAACCCACGTATGTTGAAAAATGCGGGGATGAGCTGTGGGTCGGAGTGAAAGGCTAATCAAGCCCGGAGATAGCTGGTTCTCCTCGAAAGCTATTTAGGTAGCGCCTCGTGTCTCACCATTGGGGGTAGAGCACTGTTTCGGCTAGGGGGTCATCCCGACTTACCAACCCGATGCAAACTCCGAATACCAATGAGTGCAATCACGGGAGACACACGGCGGGTGCTAACGTCCGTCGTGGAAAGGGAAACAACCCAGACCGTCAGCTAAGGTCCCAAAGTTATAGTTAAGTGGGAAACGATGTGGGAAGGTTTAGACAGCTAGGAGGTTGGCTTAGAAGCAGCCATCCTTTAAAGAAAGCGTAATAGCTCACTAGTCGAATCGGCCTGCGCGGAAGATATAACGGGGCTCAAACTATACACCGAAGCTACGGACGCATGCTTGCATGCGTGGTAGAGGAGCGTTCTGTAGGCCGTTGAAGGGAAAGCTGAGAGGCATCCTGGAGGTATCAGAAGTGCGAATGCTGACATGAGTAACGATAAGGGGAGTGAAAAGCTCCCCCGCCGGAAGACCAAGGTTTCCTATCCAATGCTAATCAGGGTAGGGTGAGTCGGCCCCTAAGGCGAGGCTGAAGAGCGTAGTCGATGGGAAGCAGGTTAATATTCCTGCACCACTCAATATTGCGAAGGAGGGACGGAGAAGGCTAGTCCAGCGCGGCGTTGGTTGTCCGCGTTTAAGCGTGTAGGCTTAAATCTTAGGTAAATCCGGGATTTTTTAAGGCTGAGGCGTGATGACGAGGTCCATTAGGACTGAAGTGGTTGATGCCATGCTTCCAGGAAAAGCTTCTAAGCTATAGATATTGAGTGACCGTACCCCAAACCGACACAGGTGGTCAGGTAGAGAATACCAAGGCGCTTGAGAGAACTCGGGTGAAGGAACTAGGCAAAATGGTACCGTAACTTCGGGAGAAGGTACGCCGCTGTTGGTGATGGGACTTGCTCCTTAAGCTGACGGCGGCCGAAGATACCAGGTGGCTGCGACTGTTTATTAAAAACACAGCACTGTGCAAACACGAAAGTGGACGTATACGGTGTGACGCCTGCCCGGTGCCGGAAGGTTAATTGATGAGGTTAGCGCAAGCGAAGCTTTTGATCGAAGCCCCGGTAAACGGCGGCCGTAACTATAACGGTCCTAAGGTAGCGAAATTCCTTGTCGGGTAAGTTCCGACCTGCACGAATGGCGTAACGACGGCCACACTGTCTCCACCCGAGACTCAGTGAAATTGAAATCGCTGTTAAGATGCAGTGTATCCGCGGCTAGACGGAAAGACCCCGTGAACCTTTACTATAGCTTCACAGTGAACTTTGAACCTATTTGTGTAGGATAGGTGGGAGGCTTTGAAGCGGTGACGCTAGTCATCGTGGAGCCAAACTTGAAATACCACCCTGGTATGTTTGAGGTTCTAACTCAGGTCCGTAATCCGGATCGAGGACACTGTGTGGTGGGTAGTTTGACTGGGGCGGTCTCCTCCCAAAGAGTAACGGAGGAGCACGAAGGTATGCTAATCATGGTCGGAAATCATGAGGTTAGTGCAATGGCATAAGCATGCTTAACTGCGAGACAGACACGTCGAGCAGATACGAAAGTAGGTCATAGTGATCCGGTGGTTCTGAATGGAAGGGCCATCGCTCAACGGATAAAAGGTACTCCGGGGATAACAGGCTGATACCGCCCAAGAGTTCACATCGACGGCGGTGTTTGGCACCTCGATGTCGGCTCATCACATCCTGGGGCTGAAGCCGGTCCCAAGGGTATGGCTGTTCGCCATTTAAAGTGGTACGCGAGCTGGGTTTAGAACGTCGTGAGACAGTTCGGTCCCTATCTGCCGTGGACGTTTGAGATTTGAGAAGAGTTGCTCCTAGTACGAGAGGACCGGAGTGAACGAACCTCTGGTGTTCCGGTTGTCACGCCAGTGGCATTGCCGGGTAGCTACGTTCGGACAGGATAACCGCTGAAAGCATCTAAGCGGGAAGCCCCCTTCAAGATGAGATCTCACAGGACTTTAAGTCCCTAAAGAGCCGTTCAAGACTAGGACGTTGATAGGTTGGGTGTGTAAGCACGGTAACGTGTTGAGCTAACCAATACTAATTGCTCGTGAGGCTTGACCATATAACGCCAAAAGCGTTGTACAAGCGAAGAAGTACGATTAAGTTTACGAAGGATAAGTGCTTGATAAGCGCATAAGTGTAGGACCTAGACCGTGGATATCACAGATTCAAGGATGTAGATTGATTGTAGGATTGATTGATCTTCATTCACCTTTTTTGCTTGGCGACCATAGCGAGATGGAACCACCTGACCCCATTCCGAACTCAGAAGTGAAACGTTTTAGCGCCGATGGTAGTGTGGGGTTTCCCCATGTGAGAGTAGGTCATCGCCAAGCACCTCATTTAGTACTAAAAAACCTCTAGCCCCAAAAGGCTAGGGGTTTTTTATTGGCTGCTACAAAGTGATGAGCTGCGCTCACCACTTTCCTACCTCTGCGATACGCTATCGACGATGACTTGGACGTGGCCATCCAATAGCGTAATTTTTAATGCTTGTTTAGCTTCAATCTGTTCTATTTTAGTAATCACCTGTGCCTGCATGTTTTGCGTGACGCTGTAACCGCGGGACAATGTGTGCAGTGGGCTTAATTGATTAAGCTGAGCAGCGAGCCCGATGAATTTTTGTGAGCGCCTTTGAAGGTCAGAGTGTTGGCTGGTTTGTAGGCGTTGTTTCAGCTGCCTAACATTTTTAGTGTGTGCTTCAATGCCAGAACTTGGGTTGAGGCTATTGAACTTGCTGTATTGCTGGTCATGAGAAGACTTCTTAGCTTGAAGTTGCTTCATAGAAGCTTGCTCGAGTCGCACCTGTAGGTGATCTAGACGCTGGCTTTGATCGTTAAGTTTTTGTCCTGGATGTTGCAGCAGCGCACGCAGGCGAGATAAATTAAGTTGCTGGCTCTGTACATGTTTTTGCCACTGTTGTCTTAGTTGGCGCTGAAGTTGTTGCACTCTGTAGACTAACTCAGATTGATCTTGGCTGACCAACTCCGCAGCTGCAGAGGGCGTAGGCATGCGGCTATCTGCGACAAAGTCGGCGATGGTGAAATCGGTCTCATGACCCACTGCACTTACTGTAGGTATCCGGCTAGCGTAGATAGTGCGGGCGAGGTGCTCGTCATTATAGCTCCAGAGGTCCTCAATAGATCCACCACCACGAGTAAGAACAATCACGTCATGCTGTCCCATAAGATTGCACAAGTCTATAGCCTTGGCGCTCTCAGCTGCTGCGTTCTGCCCTTGGACAGTTACTGGCAGCAAGTCTACTGCTAAACTGGGCATGCGCTGTTGTAATATCTTCAAA
>OFRW01000092.1_pt1 | contig 7839 bp, 5 predicted proteins | sample 1543141 | NCBI WGS metagenome assembly OFRW01 (sample SAMEA4005047, study PRJEB22522) | seawater metagenome | reverse complement strand
GCGGAAGGCAACTTACTGAGGTTTTAACCCAGGAAGCGCATCCCGATCAAAACATGAGTCCAGTACCGCTTTATTACGTAACCCTAACAAACTATGCCGACCATTACAAAGGAATTCGTGTGGTTTATAATAAAGATAACATCAAAGATACCCTTGGAGAGGTACTGGAAAGAAATAATAAAAAGCAGATACGAATTGCTGAAACAGAAAAGTATCCGCACGTCACTTTCTTTTTTAATGGCGGAAGAGAAGTCCCTTTTGATGGTGAAAATCGCATTCTTTGCCCTTCTCCAAAAGTGGCAACCTACGATCTTCAGCCAGAAATGAGCGCCCTTGAAATTAGAGACAAAATAATTCCTGAAATCAAATCAGGAACTGCTGATTTTATTTGCCTTAATTTTGCCAACCCAGATATGGTAGGCCATACTGGTGTTTTTGAAGCTGCCATGAAAGCCTGTGAGACAGTCGATTCTTGTACTCGAAGCATTGTTGAAGCGGCACTAGAAAACGAGTATACTACAATCATCATTGCAGATCACGGTAACAGTGAAACGATGCGAAACCCTGACGGTTCTCCCAATACAGCTCATTCCACCAACCCAGTGCCCATAATTGTTGTAGATCCAGATATAAAATCTGTAAAAGATGGCGGTATTCTTGGAGATATTGCACCTACCATATTACACCTTATAGGCATAGACAAACCAACCGCCATGAACCGAGAATCGCTAGTGTAAAGTCGGTTGAAACAAACCACGAGGTTCGTTGGTATGAGAAGTGTCGATACCGATATTTCTTTGTAATTTTGTTTTTTAATTTTATTTCTATGATAGTTCATACCTATACAATAGCAGTAGATTTTGACGGGACTCTTGTTGACGACAAATATCCGAAAATTGGAAAACCCATTATTTTTGCTTTTGACACTTTAAAAAAACTCCAAGAAAATGGCCATAGATTAATTCTTTGGACCTACAGAAAAGGAAGAGCACTCGATGAAGCCGTTCAATTTTGCGCGGATCAAGGAATTGTTTTTTACGCAGTCAATATGAGTTTTCCAGAAGAAGAATGGGATCCAAGAGACAGCCGTAAAATAAACGCCGATTTCTTTATTGATGATAGAAATGTTGGGGGATTGCAAAGTTGGGGCGCAACCTACCAGCAGCTTATTGGCGAACCAAACCAAGGATCAAAAACGCAAGCTAAACCAAAAAAGAAGTGGTTCTTTTTTTAATGTAAATTATGATTATAACGAAGACCAAAGAAGAAATTGAACTAATGCGTGAGAGTGCCTTGGTGGTTTCTAAAACCTTAGGAATGATCGCAAAGGAAGTTAAACCGGGTGTTACTTCATTATATTTAGACACATTAGCCGAAGAATACATTCGGGATCAAGGAGCTATTCCAGGGTTTTTAGGCTTGTACGATTTTCCAAATACGCTATGTATGAGTCCAAACGCTCAGGTTGTGCATGGGATTCCAAATGACACACCACTTAAGGAAGGAGATATCATATCTATAGACTGCGGTGCTATAAAAAATGGTTTTTATGGAGATCATGCCTATACTTTTGCCGTTGGTGAGATTGCACCTGAAATTGAAAAATTACTCCAGATAACAAAGGAGTCTTTGTATGTTGGCATTCGTGAACTAAAAATAGGAAAGCGATCTGGAGATGTAGGATATGCGATTCAGAAATATTGTGAAGGACATGGTTACGGTGTTGTTCGTGAGTTGGTTGGACATGGCTTAGGACGCACCATGCATGAAGACCCTGAAATGCCAAATTACGGTAGTCGCGGACGTGGTAAGAAATTTATTGAAGGGATGACTGTCGCCATTGAGCCGATGATTAACTTAGGAACACGACGCATTGAGCAACTCAATGACGGATGGACCATCCTCACAGCAGATCGTAAAGCCAGTGCGCATTTTGAACATGATGTTGCCATTGTTGACGGAAAACCAGAACTACTCTCAACATTCGCCTATATATATGAAGCACTCGGTATTGAGAGTGACGAAGAAGTAGAATTTAGAAAAGAGGCCTTGGTTTTATAAATCTTGCTGAATGCAACAAATTTTTAAGTTTTTTCTGAATTTAATTCCCAGAACTGTATTAATCAGGCTGAGTTATCTTGTGCGGCCATTCGTCGCTTATTTTCTGAGAGGAGAAAAATATACAGATCCAATCGACGGGAATTCTTTTCGAAAATTTTTACCCTATGGTTATGAAAAGGTTAGAGAGAATGTATTATCCCCGAGTACCCTTTCACTGGAAAGGCATCGTCTATTTTGGCTTTATTTGAAAAATGAAACTGCGTTTTTTACTAAGAATTTAAAAGTCCTTCATTTTGCGCCCGAGCAAGCATTTTACAAGCGCTTTAGGAAAATGAAGAATCTCGAATATACAACCACCGATCTTAATTCTCCTATCGCTACTGTAAAAGCAGACATTTGCGATCTCCCATTTGAAGACAACGCATACGACTTTATTATCTGCAACCATGTTTTAGAGCATATCCCCGACGATACAAAAGCGATGCAGGAATTGTACCGCGTTCTTGCTCCAGGTGGCACAGCGATACTTCAGGTTCCTTATGATGCAGACAGAACAACGACTTTTGAAGACAACACCATTACCGATCCAAAAGAACGTGCGAAAATCTTTGGACAGTACGACCACGTTCGGGTTTATGGAATGGATTATTTCGATAAACTTGCAGAAATTGGTTTTAAAGTAGAAGCGCTAAATTATTCAGCAAAACTTTCCGAAGAAGAAATGAATACATATCGATTGGCAAAGGGAGAGCTTCTTCCTGTTTGCAAAAAACTAGTTGACTAGCAAATTGGCAAACCCATCCGTCATAAAAACTTGCTGAACATTCAAGGAATCATTATGCGTTAGATAGGCTTCAACACCTTCAGTAACGCTAAGTAACTCTCTAGACTTTTCTAACCCAAGGGCCATAAAGGCTGTTGCGTAGGCATCGGCAAGACCGCAACTAGCAGCAACAACAGTGGCACTTGTTACATCACTCTGCTCTGCAGACCCAGTTAATGGATTAATCGTGTGAACATATTTTTTTCCTGAAATAGAGTCCGTTCTAAACTTACGATAGTTGCCAGAAGACGCCATGCCTTTATCGGTCAATGAAATAGCTTTTGAGAAAGCACGGTCCTCCATATTTGAGCCTACATTTTCGATACCTACAACCCATAACTTGTTTTTATTACGATTCGTTCCCTTCGCTAAAAGTTCACCTCCCAATTCTATCAGGTAATTTGAAACGCCCTGTAATTCTAGATACTGTCCAATACAGTCTATACCATATCCTTTGGCAACAGCGTTGAAATCGAAATATATTTCGGGCTTTTGCTTCACTACTCTGCTCTCTTTTGAAATAAACACCTTTCGGAAACCGACAAACTGCATTAAAGAATCGACTGTCTTTTTATCAATTGTATGAAGAGGCCTTACATCTCCAAATCCATAGGCATTTCGAAGCACACCAATTGTAGGATCAAAATAACCAAGAGAGTTTGTAAAAACAGTTTCAGAAATACGAAATACTTCCTTAAAAATAGCATCTACAACAAGGGTGGAATCTCCGCGATTAATTTTTGATATATCACTATTGGGCATATAGGTACTCACCGATTTATTCACAGCATGAATTACAGAATCGATTCCTCTTTCTGCAGAAAAAGATGCAGAAGAATAATACTGAATTGAATAGGTTGTGCCAAAAGCTTCTCCCCTCAATATTTTAAACTGTGGCTCATTTTCCTCACAAGAAATCAAGAGTAAAATCGCAATTAAGAAGAACATTCGTTGCATAGCGCCTAATTTTTGTTAGTTAGAGTGATTGCGATTAAAGATCGAAATTGTATCGAGAACCTTGATGGTTTTATTAATTTTCTATTGTTAGTAAATTTAGGCATTCCGGCAATTATTCTATTTCCTGAATTCCATTAAAAACAAGGGTGTAATCTTCATCCTTAATTACCGGTTTTGCATAATCTAAGCCATGACCCAATCCAACACCTGCGTAATAGGTTTTAGCCTCAAACTTTAGAGCATGTTCTTTAATGGTTTGCATAAATAACGGGTCGTATACATTCGCATCCTTTGGATAGGACGTCGCTCGAACGATTACAAAGTGTAAGGTTTTATTCTTAAGAACCACGAATTGCGGGTCTTTCTTTAATTTTGAATTGACGCCCATAAACTCATAGCCATCATCTTCAAGTTGTTTCCCAACAACATTCATTGCGAGATTATGTAGTTCTTGTTCTGTAAGTTGATTCTCCATAATACAAAGATACTATGAGTTAAGACAACGGCAATAACTGAATAAAAAAAACCGCTTCCAAATAATATGGAAGCGGTTTTATATCATTATGTAAGGAAATTACCTTTTCATCACCCTTTTCATCACCGTTCCATTCTCGGTGGTGATCTCTATAAAATAGACTGCGATTTCCATGGCCGATAGGTCGACTTGATAGCTGCTCTTATTTCTGAAATCTACTTCGGAAACTTTTCTTCCTCCTAAGTCATAGACCGTAGCCGATGTCACGATTGTTTGTGGTGCAACTATCGTGATGATATCCTGAGTTGGGTTTGGATACAATGAAACATAATCTACTTTGCTGTCATTGGCTCCCAATGCCCCATACTCAAACACTACTTTAAAACGCTTGCTGTAGGTAGCTTCACCACTTTGGAAGGTGTAATCTCCTTCACTAAGATTGGTTGCCGTGCCTGTGAGCGCATCAATTAAATACACTGTTGCAGCCTCCATATTTACACCATCCAAATCGTGGATTGAAATACGGTAGCTCTGTGTTTCTTTTACCTGGGTTGAGAAACCTAAAGGAACCGCGTCACTGGTTTCAAAAGTACCTAGGGCATTGATCCCTAGTTGTTCTTCCGAATCTAATTCAGAATACAAAGAAACTGGCGTGGCGATGCGTTTTACATCTTCAGAGTTTACAAACACATCTGACGTATTTTCAGTAAAAGCTATCAAGGTTGTACTCCCTAATCCATAAGTCTCATTATACACATTGACCCAAAGACGATCTCTTACAATAGGATCGCTACTAGTACGGTACGAATCGTTGGGTCCCGTAACACGCATGGCATTGTTAAACCTTGCTGTTCCAGCAGCGGTTGGTTTTACACCAAAGCCTTGACCCGAAGAAACATACTTTGTTGGTGTCGCGCCACCACTCGCTGCTGGGGTTCCACCTACTCCTTCTTGATAGTACGAAATATCTGCCATACTAAAGTTAGCAGCCTTATATCCTGGATAAGCCGATAAAGCGGTATTATGTTCCCAGAAATACATGACATTGATTCCTGAATTTGCAGGATCATCGAAAAACAACTCGGCATCGATAGCAGAGGCATAGGGGTTGGATAATATGTTTGGACTCGAATTTTGATTGGCATTAAAGCCCATCGTAAAGTCAACCACTCCATTTGTAAGGGTTCCTAACGTATGGTTTTGTGTATAAATTCCGGAGGCGTTAGTATCAGGCTGAGGAAAAACCATATAGCCTTCGCCAGGGTTTAAAAGACTAAAAGCTTTAACCAAAATATTATCCACCGCCGTTCCGTAGACCCATACTCCATTATCACTGTATCTAAATTGAACCTGAACAGCGGGTTCTCCAATATAGGGTGTCATATCAATGGCTAGTCCATTAACCCACGGAGTTATATACACACCTGAACCTTGCTCTGCCGAAGTATTTGATAGTGTTTTAACTACATTAAACACTCCTCCAGTGCTCACTAAAACATCCCCTGATTCACCTAGATCGGCAAAGGCATGATCAAATGTTAAGATAGCCGAAGTATAAGCGCCATCTAAGCTAAAAGCAGAAGTGGTAAGAAGATCGTTTGCTTTATCACAATCACATGCATCATCGTTCGTATAGCCAAATGTGCTGCTATTACCAGTTGTGCTCCAGTAATTACTGACCACATCGGTCGCAGTTCCAATTAACCACAAATCGGAACCAGCATTTCCTGTAATTGTTCCATCGAAATCATTATCTTCAAAATCTTCTTCATATACAGTCACAGAACTTGGGCCTACAGTAACCCAGTTGTTTCCGTTGTCATCGGCCCAGTTGTTGACTCCAGGAGATACTGCGTCCACATCAACATTAGGAACAAAATTAGCAGTAAGATGATTTCTTACGATATAGGCCGAACCAAAAACACCTTCTCGTGTTTCCTGTGTCATGGGGCTACCGCTAATCATAAAAGATTTGGCTGCCATGGTAGGCGTTATTTTCTCTACGCGAATCGATCCATTATTGATTACATCGGCATTATCGTCTAACTGTACCACACTACCGCCATTGTCAACTGTCAATGTTCCACCAGAGCCAACCGTAATAGCACCATTCACCCGAAGGTAATCACCGCTTTCAATAGTTAAGGCTGCATTGACATCGCAGGCACAGGCTTCAATATTTGTTCCTGCAGTAACCAGAGCATCGTCTATCACAGCTCTAGAACCCATTGTTGGCGCACCATTATCCCAGATACCTGCCGTGTAGGTTGTTAAAACACCTTGAACAGTAACATCTGCTGTTGCGCTGTCTAAGTTACCTGCGGCGTCAAAAACATATAAGGTTTCTACAACAGTTCCTATATCTGCACAGTCAAACTCTCTAGTGGCAGCAGTTGTGCGAATAGCCGTATCAATCGTTGTTGTATAGGTGCCAATGCCACCCAAATCCCAATCAAAAACAGTCGTGTAATAGGTCTTGTTTGCCTCGAGAGTAGCAACACCTCCAGCAAGGCCAGCTCCTGCATCTATTAAAGTACCGTCAGCTAACCAATTGGCATCACCAAAATATTCTGGCCTCGTATCATATTGGCCACTATTTGGAACAGGGGTGTCATCCCAGATAATAAGAACTGACCCATTGGCACTGCTACTGGTCATAGAAAAGGCATAATCTCCCGATGTAGGTACCGTAAAAGCAGAGGTGGAAACATAATCATTACCAACCGTAAAAAGTAAATCCGTGGGGCTACTAATTGTTGTTGTCTGTGCGTAGCTTGTGGTTTCGAAGGCTAAAAACGGAGTGCCACCGCAAAAATTTGCTGAGCTATTATCAACATCAGCCGGGGTTAGGCTGGTATTACCTAAAGCATCTAAAAATAATGTCGGGTTCTGTGTTATTGCAGTTGGCGTTGAATCTTCAATAGTTACCGTTGCATTACAGCTATATATATTTCCGCCTGCATCCGTTACATTAAAAGTGATGATATTGGGTCCAATATCTGTACAATCAAAATTACCGTCAAATATAGTCGGCTTACTATATATAATATTCCCATTAAAATTACGAGGTTGGAATGTATTTGCAAATGGATATATTTTCCCTGCACCTTCTAATACTTGTAAATTTGCATCAGATGCCCATACATCTCCAACAGTTCCGCCAATAGTATAGTTGATACCGTCACTATTACTTAATGTAACATAGAATGCAACTGTATTACCTGCGGCAACATCTAATCCCAAGCTAAGATTCAGCGGTGTTGGCAAGTTTTGACCACCAGAAACCACTCCAGGCACAGAAGCCACAAGTGTCCAGTCTCCAGGTGTCTGTTCTGAACCAATCCAAGTACCAGTTTTAAAGTAAACTTCTGCATCAACTGTGAGACCAGCGTCAACACTAATATCAAAAGAATTAATAGTAATAGGATTTATAGCAACGACATCAAACATATTTCCAGCTTGACCACTACCAGAGGCAAAACTCACAGTTAAATTAGTAGTAGTTGTTCCGTCTGTCATATAC
>OFRW01000087.1_pt1 | contig 8023 bp, 10 predicted proteins | sample 1543141 | NCBI WGS metagenome assembly OFRW01 (sample SAMEA4005047, study PRJEB22522) | seawater metagenome | reverse complement strand
GGTGTGAACTGATTAAAGTATAGTTTTATATTTTACTGCTTCTTTTTAAACCACATTCTTGAAAGCAATTTATCTTTCCAAATAAACTGATGAATTAATGCAGCTGATATATGGACAACTACTAAGACAAGAAGAAGGTTAGCCATAAAATGATGGGCTGATTGAGAGGGGATATTTTTTGGAAGTATTGATGGCATTAAGAAATCAGGGTCAACAAAAAGACTGGGAAGGAGACCATAAATAAAGGCGGTCACTATGCCTGAAATACAAACTGAAAATATTACGACATAAAGAAAAAAGTGAACCAGCTTAGACAATTTATTTGTTTTAACTGCATTAACATCAACTGGAGCAGGTGAACCTTTAAGTTTCTTAAATACAACCCGAGCAATCATTAAATAAAATATTGTAAATCCAGCACCAATATGAATTTTAATAATGGTAGCTTTGTTATCAATATCATCGGACAAATGCCCCACCCAAAACCTTCCCCAAATCAAGGAAAAAATTACTAAGAGAGCAATGACCCAATGCAATATTACCAACGCGGGATGAAATCGATTCATTATGGTGCTTAATAATTAAAAAATGCAATTATATAGTTTCTTGATCAAAATGCGAGCTTTGTAACTAAGAAACTACACCTAATCTTCATCTATCTTTTATATGTCAAGTCTACAATAACTGGAATGAAAAAGAAATTATGCCTACTCCTATTCTCTCTAATGCTTTCCTTTAACTCCTATGGTGAGTGGGTCAACGTACTGCCAGGTAATAACGCCTCCTTATACATTGACTTTAACACACTGCAAGAACGAGATGGATTTATCTACTGGTGGTATATGGACTCCTGGGGCGAAGGGAGTGAGCAGTCGTATGCTCAAGGTGATTGCAATTTGAAGGGGTTTAAGGTTAATAAACGAGTTAAGTTTTTGTTGCCTATGGGTGAGGGAGAAGGCACTGAAAAAGATATAACGAGTTCTTGGGAGTACTATCAACCAAATACTAGTTATGAAATCTTATTAAATTTTATATGTCAAATGTCAAGACTAACCCCTGAAGAACAAAAAATACGTATTGAAGCTTTAACAAAAAGAAATGAAGAATTTGAAAAAGAAAGAAGGGAGTTCGTTAAAGAGCGTGAAGATGAAAAAAACTCACCACAACTAAATACCCTAAATTCACCTTATATCAAGAGTATCGATGCGAAAATTAGATCGTTTTGGCGCCACCAGAACGCCGAAGATAATTGGAGCTGCGATGTTGTAATTAATCAGGCTGGGAATGGTGCAGTAGAGGCCGTTAGAATTCTAGAGTGTGATGTAGGTAATAATGAAAATCCTGCAATGTCAAAAAGCAAAGCACAAAAATTTGCTACCTCTATAAGAAGAGCGGTCTTCAAATCATCGCCTCTTCCACTTCCTCTAGATGAGGCAGTATTTGATAGAGAAGTCGTATTTAAGTTTAGCGTTAAATAACTTTGAATGTACTAAGAATGTGAAGGGTACGGGGTAAGGCTCACACTTCGACCATCACCTCCATGCTCAAGTAGTAGCAAAGAAAACTGGCCATTTTGCTGAGCCTGTGGGCCAACACACATCCCGCTTTACCTGCCCCTACAATAACATAATCATAAGTCATGTTTATAGGTTAAGCTGATTTTTTATCGCAGTTTAGGCTTTGTAAAAAAAGCCTTTATAGCAAGTATTATTCCAATAACGATTATCAACCAAGTCAGGCCTGACATTGTAAGTTTAAATGAGTTGATTCCAGAACCTAGCGAGACCAATGTTTCGGATATGAAGCTAGAGTTTACATAGGTTTTTATCATCAACAGTTCAATGTAGTTCTCTGACCAGTCGGCAATCATAGTTAGGATAGTAGGGGCTATCAAAAATAGGCGTTTGTTTTTAAAGATATACACAATCCAAGATCCAAACATCGCAGTAGAAATAAGAGCAAAAATTGGGTCCCAAACCTTTAGGAATTGACTATAGCAAAGAAGCTGATCTTGAGTCCGTGATCCAAAGAAACTCTCTACCATCTCTTTAGTATAAGAAAAAGAAAGGCCCAATGAGTTTGGTCCGACATCTAGCCTGAAGCAGCTACTGTTCGGGACAAAAATGAACGTCATATACAAGAAAAGTGCTAAAGTAAATCCTATAGCGAAATATAAAGTTTTGCGATTTTTGGAATCTTTAACTGTGCTGGTCATGTTTTTTCCCTGTCAATGCATTACGTTAATATTAGCCTCTTCTCCTATTATAGATTATCACTCTTATATATTCAGACTTTGTAGGCATAAGGAGTTTTGTATAACACCATTTACCTACCAAACGAAATTTGGACTTTTGTCCTTTCTAGACTTATACTAGGTTTAAATTGATACTGAAATTATAAGGATCAAATGAAGAACGCTAAAATTGTACAAAACTTTGGTCGCAATTTGCGCTTTAAACCAAAATATATTTACTCACCAAGCAACAGATTTGAGTTGATTGATATTCTTCAAAAACATAACAATGGCAAAATTCGAGTTGTTGCTTCAAAGCACTCATGGAGCGACCTAATTGAAACTGAAGATGTGCTAATTGATATGAGCCATTTCGACTATATTAGGGTTCAAGAAAAGAATCATGGAACTATCGTTACTGTGGGAGCTGGTTGTAAAGTTAAGCGCTTGTTGGCTGAACTAAGCCGGAAGGGATTAACAATTCCTTCAGTTGGTTTAATTGCCGAACAAACGATTGCTGGCGCTACTGCTACAGGCACTCATGGCTCGGGCAAACACAGTCTTTCACATTATATAGAATCACTTCAAGTCGCCTGTTTTGATGAGACCGGTAAGTCTGCGAAGATTGTAGATATTATTGAAGGTGAGCCACTGCAGGCTGCAAGATGTTCTCTTGGATGTCTTGGTGTTGTTGTTGAATTGACACTGCCTTGTATTCCGCAATATTTTGTTCAGGAGAAATCGACGTTTTGTAAAACAATCGAAGAGGTGCTAGTATTAGAAGAGAAGGCGCCGTTGCAGCAGTTTTTTTTGATGCCACAATCTTGGTACTTTTTTGCTCAAGAGCGGCTTGTTTCCTCAGAACTAAAGCGCCGAGGTTTTGCTGCTATGTATCGTATATATTGGTTTCTTGTTATCGACCTTGGTATGCATTTAGTAATGAAGTTGATTGTATCAATTCTGCGAAGTAGGAAATTAGTCCACATCTTTTTTCGTTCCATTGTGCCCTATCTAGTATTTAAAAATTGGGTGGTGACTGATAGAAGTGACCGGGCGCTTGTGATGAAGCATGAATTGTTTCGGCATCTAGAACTTGAGGCTTTTGTCGTTAGATCTCGTGTGGTTGAGGCGGCTAGTTTTGTTAAAGATATTTTGCAATACGCAGATAGTAGCAATCATCAGCTTTCAGAATTAAGCATTGAAAGGTTACAAAAAGCACAACTGCTGGAGTCACTATCTTCAATTAAGGGGCGCTTTACTCATCACTATCCAATCTGCTTTCGAAGGGTAATGGCGGATGACACATTAATCTCTATGGCATCTGGTGCGTCTGAAGATTGGTACGCAATTAGCTTTATTACTTACCAGGAACCAAGAGATGAATTTCAAGCATTGGCAACTTTTTTAGCAAACAGTATGTTTGAGCTATTTCAGGCACGAATACATTGGGGCAAGTGGTTCCCACAAAACAGTGACCAATTAAATCAGCTTTATCCAAAGATTGATACATTTCGAGATGTCTGCTGTAGACACGATCCTAATGGTGTTTTTCGCAATCGCTTTGTTGAAGAAAAATTGGGATTTTAGGGCTATTTTTTTAATGCTAAAGCGATACCTTTATTCATATCAAGCGGATTTTTGTGTAAATCAATAAAATAATCTTTATCCAATCAACTCCTAATCTTCATCTAGCCCTTTATAGCCATTATTTATAATGCACATATGAAAAATATACTACTTCTAATGTTGTTAGCTTTTACAACGATAACCTCTGCTAGTGAGGAAGACCTTAGCTTTCCATTTACCCAAGATAACGTAAAAAACTGGAAATTTTTTAGCGATCAGGTGATGGGAGGAATCTCTGAGGGTCAGGTCTCACTTGAACAAGACGGAGATATGCTATTCACAAGGCTCACTGGTAATGTTCGAACTGACAATAATGGCGGCTTTATTCAATTGCGAACATCAACCTCTATGTCCAATAAGCCATTGATGTTTAAATCGATCCACAATTCTAAAAAAGATGGAAAAAAACTTCAGGGCGTCCGTCTAAAAGTTAAAGGTAATGGAGAAAAATATCATATTTTTATTCAGACCACTATTTTTTACAGGCTGCCTGTTGATTATCATATAGCTACATTCGATACAAGCCCTAATTGGCAAACAGTAGACTTACCTTTTGATCAATTCAAAGAGCTAAATAGTAATAAAAATTCAAAGTTCAGTCCTAAAAATATAAATACCCTTGGAATCGTAGCCTATGGCCGGGATTTCTCATCAGACTTGTCAGTTTCATCAATTGAGTTTTATTATTAATTTATCTTCCCCCTATACATAAAACAGAGCTAGGACTTTAACTTCATCTGGCTTATAATTCTAGTATGGAAGGCCTAGCTCAAGATCAGACACAATTAAAAGAGTATAGATTGATGGCAGGGCAATTTCGGTTAGACCAGATTAGACTGAATCAAATGACAGAAGAATTTAATACCAATCCTGAATTTAAAGTTTGATACTTCAAATTAAGGATTGGAATAGAAAAATTAAGAAGTTTATAAATAAAGAAAGATTCACTTCGGGGTTAAAGCAAACTTAAGATAGTTAATAATATGGCAAGAGGACAAAAATCTTTTAGACATTCTAATCATGGTTCAACGGTTACCGATGATGAAATCTATATGATGGTCATGCTCTATACCTATCAAAACAAAAGCCTTGATTTCTTAGCGCGTAAATTTAATGTAAGCACCCCTGTGGCAAAAGAGATCATCATTCGAAGTCGTTTTGGAGGAGCTTGCGGTTAAGATAATTATACTTCCACTTGTTATTTCTATTCTTGTTGGCGTGCCAGTTTACAGTCTTGATAGTGAGCTATTTCTTGAGGGCATAGAAGGCGCTATCAAGCTCAACTTCTTGGATGGGAGTTCATACCAAGGGCAGGTTGAAGACTGCCCAATCAAAACTAACTGTATGCAGGGCACTGGGGTCTATATTAAAGCTGGCTCTATATACATGGGCCAGTTTAAAAATAACAAGCCATATGGCGAGGGTTTTTTTATATACGAAGACGGGCAAAGTTATAAGGGGGGTTTTAAGGATGGAGAGCTTCATGGGAAAGGAGTGATGACTTATCCTGACGGGCGTCATTATGAAGGCGAATACAAGAACAGTAAGCGCAATGGTTATGGCGTTATGACGTATCAGGATGGCGGTAAGTATTCAGAAGCTAGTCGCTATGAAGGTGATTGGGTGGATGACAAGCGAAATGGGCTTGGGGTTATGATCTATCCAAATGACTCAAGGCGCCTTGAGGGCGAGTTTAAGGGCGACGTTTTTATTGGCAACTAGTATTATCAAGATCCACTTAAGCTAATTTTTTTGTGTTTATAATGCTTGATACGGAATCAATCTGATAACGCGCAAAAATATTTTTTTAATCTAAGGGGTAAGAATTTTGGACTTAAAGCTCATCTATTTCGACCTGCCGTTTTGGCGCGCTGAAATATCAAGACTGCCTTTATTTATTGCAAATATAGAGTTTGAAGATTTCAGGCCAAGCGATGAAGATTGGGACTACGCCAAAGAAAATGGGAAGATGAAGGATGGCACAATAATTCCTTTTCGCGAACTGCCTGTCCTCACTATCAACGGTGAAAGCGTTGCCCAAACAATGGCGATTGCAAGAATATGCGGAAAGCTTGGCGGAATGTACCCAGAAGATATTGTTGCGGCAGGTAAGGTCGATCAAGTTGTTATTGCTGTTGAAAATATTAATGCCCTATTAAGCCCCTCAATGCGTGAAGAGGATCCAATTAAAAAGAAAGCTATGAGAGCAGAGTTGAGCGCTAATGAACTGCCAACATACCTTGGATATTTGCAAGCTATTATGGATGCCAATAACTCAGAGTGGTTTGTTGGAGATGATATGACGATTGCAGATCTTGCAGTTTGGAGTCTTTTAGGCTGGATTGCTTCGGGCGTGATTGACGACATCTCATCAGAGGTTATTCGTCCTTTTAAGGGATTAGTAAGGCTCTACAATGAAATAAATAAAAACCCTCGCGTGAGAGAGTGGAAAATTAAGACCTATGACTATGATAGGGTTCGAGATGATGAGTATAGCTTTGGGGTTCCAGACAGTATATAAAGGGATCTAGTTGAGCGCCTTCGAGTCTTCTAGGTAAGGCAGTTTATTTCGTATTAATGAAATATCACTGGAGTTAATCTCTCCAATGATGGTTTTTTCAGTGTTGCCGGCGATAGCAATGTCTAGCCCGTCAGGCCCAATTATCTTACTCTCGCCCATAAAGCTTATGCCATTTAAATTGCCAGTCGAGTTGGCATATACGACAAATATTCCATTTTCAAATGCCCTGCTCCTGCAAATATAGCGAGCCGCTGCAGGCCAATTTACAGATTGACCTGTAGGAGCGATAATCAGTTCAACACCTTCAAGTGCTAAGCTGCGAATTAATTCTGGAAACTCTAACTCGTAACAAATGACGATTGCAGATTTAATTCCATTGATCGTAATGATCGAGTTTTCACTGCCCGGTTTAAATATCTTTGACTCATCGGCAGTAGGCGGCAACATTTTTTTACGGTGATTTGCAACTGAAAGTCCTTTATTATCAAAATACTGCGCCGAATTAAAGAGTGCACCGTTATGCTTTTCGGGATAACAATAAAGTATGGCAGTTGAATATTTTTTAGCAAGCAGGCTTATTTTTTTAGAATATGCGCCGTCACTGGCTTCACAAAATTCCTGAATTTTTTCAAAGCTCCCGTACCCTGAAAGAAAAAGCTCCGGGCACACGATTAGATCTAGCACGCTATTTTTTTGTAACTCGGTCTCTAGCCTTTGAATCCTCTTTAAAGGGCTTTCATCGCGCATCTTGTATTGAAATACACCGACATTAATTTTCATTTTTGTACTCGTTTTTTTCGAATTTTTTTAAGCCAATTATAGGGCTTTATGATTAACCAGTATAGCCATACGGGAAGGCCAACTATAAAAAATATATGCCAATAGACGTTATAAAAGTCAAACCAAGTAATAATTAATTGGTTATCAAGCTTTGAGTAGGTTGTCGCAACGAAGAATGAAAATACCAGCCACGCCAGACTGAAGTAAAAACTAATTTTTGTTTTTAATGAGAAATTAATCACTAGAAATAGATGCACATAACCTTAATGTAACTATAATTTAAATTCAAAATAAATAGAGACTTTCGATGATAAAAACATTACAAATAACTGAAAAAGAAGCCTGGGATTTAGCCTTTAATGCTTTACGGAATAATCAAACTTCAGAGCATAATGCCAAAGAAGTGGCAGATGCGTTAATTAATGCTGAGTTTGATGGACAGGCTGGCCATGGCCTTTCGCGTATACCATCTTATGTCGAGCAGTTAACTGCTGGAAAGGTTAAGGGTAATGTTGCCCCTTCACTTTTAGGCTCTAAAGGAAGTGTGATTCGAGTGGACGCTGAAAATGGCTTCGCATTTCCCGCCATCTCATTAGCAATTAAAGAAATCACCTCTACATGTAAAAAATACGGCATCGCGGCAGCAAGTGTTTCTCGCTCGCATCACTTTGGACAGGCGGGAAGGCATGTTGAGCGCTTAGCAGAGCAGGGCCTTATTGGCTTGATGTTTGGAAATACGCCTAAAGCGATTCCGCCATGGGGAGGCTCCAAACCTTTATTTGGAACCAATCCAATTGCTTTCTCTGCGCCTCGAGATAATGATGCGCCTATGGTCATCGACATGAGTCTTAGTAAAGTAGCAC
>OFRW01000075.1_pt1 | contig 9325 bp, 2 predicted proteins | sample 1543141 | NCBI WGS metagenome assembly OFRW01 (sample SAMEA4005047, study PRJEB22522) | seawater metagenome | reverse complement strand
AGGGAAGGAAACAAAATCAAAAACAAACAACCAGGACAAACCCCAAAAACATACTACAGAACAAGACACAACAAAAAGAAAAAGAAGAAACGGAGAAGAAGCGGTTCTTTCAGCCCAAGAAAGCAAACGCCGACAACAAAAACATGCCAGTAGTCACGCCCCGTAGAAACGACAGTAAAACGGAGAGCATTCAAGATTCACACCCATCAACAACGCCCGATCAGCAAAAGCACGATGACGAATTGGAGAGGCAGGCTGTCAGGAAACCAGCTCCACCAAAAACCAAAAATGCTCAAAAGCTCCACGACCAGGCAACAAAAGAATTTGGCACCCACTTCATGGACCAAATGAGGATTGCTAGAAAACTGGAGCTGCACACAGCAGCGCAAAAAGCTTGGAAAGATAGGTCAGAAGATTCTTCCTCGGAACAGAGTGACGAGGTCGTAGTGGAGAAGATCATCCAACACCCTCCTACACCCTATCAGCTACAACAACAGAAAGAGGAAGAAGAAGAAAAAGAGGCTCGTGACAGAAAACCACAGGCAAAGAAGAGAGACAAGACAAAAAAAGACAAGAAAGTTGAGCACGAGATTTCGAACAATCAGTTAAACGATTCTTCTTCGGAACAGAGCGACGAGGTGGTAGTGTCGAAGACAATTCAACATTCTCCAACACCCCAACAGTTACAACAAAGGCACCAGGCAGCTGCAGTAAAACAGAAAAGGGACAGTAACCACAAGGCAACGGGTAGCACAAAGAATAAAACAGACAATCACAGCAAAGCCGGGGCCCCACCCAAACTAAAAAAAACGCAAGAGACCTCTACCACAAAAGGTCGAAAGGCTACATTGACGGATAGTGGCAAGACAGTGAAATTCCCAGAGAAGAAAAGCCCCGATACTCCAAACTCTCCAAAACACTCTCCCGTTACGGAAACCACGACGACTGCAACAACAATGATGGATACTGATCCTCCTCCAGTCCCACATCCTGACCACCATCCCGATTACCTCAACAAGAAATTCGTCAGGTATAGGTTTTCTATCAAAATGAGTGAGGAAACCCTTACCCCTATGGAGCAAATGATTGTCTGTTTGAAACTTCTGTTTAAACGGCTCAAAAAAGTCACAAAAACATTGGAAATCGCTCCGTGGGACGACCATCTGCAACAAAAGAAATTTCTCAAGAAGGAGGCTGACATCCCAAATGCCACTGACTACAGGGCCATCTGGCACCTGGCAGATTATTTTAAAGGATTCAGGAGCAACCCAAAGTTCCTTGATCAAATAATTATGACGGTTCGCCTGGCTTGGAACCCGACTACCACAACTACGGCAGTCAATCCTTCAGAGATAGGCATGATGATGGAACAGGCTTTTCCAGAGACGACACAAACGATTGGCATTTGGAAGCACCCACTAGTGGTTGATGCACCCTCTGATGTATGTCTAGGTTGGTTCTTGTACTCTACACGCAAGATGCACTCCGAGGACTACAAACGAGCTTTGATCGAGACCCTGCGACAACAAAAGATCGTCATTGACCCATCGCTCCTGGGTCTTAAATGGCAAGCAATCGCCCATACAAATGGGCAACGCCCACAGTGGAACAAAGAAGATCCCAACCCCTCGGCTCTTCACCTGTACGTTGCTAAAGACTACGATTACCTTGTTCGGAAACAGGTTGGGCTCATCTATGCGACGCCCAAATCCAACGGCGCCAATAAACTGTACCCGAACAAAGTGATGCTTCGGCTTATTCCGTGTTACCAGAACAAACAAACCCAAATTCTCGAACCGAGTCTTAGGACGGAAATCGTCCGGGCCACCGACTTCCAATTGTACTTTAATCAAACCCACATTCGGACGATTGAATTCTCTGGCGTGCTATCCCTGGACTCGGCCCTTTCGGATGCAAACCCCATCACCCTTCGGGAAATTGTAATGGGTTTAGCACCTCAAACTAAACCCACCAAAAGGCTCTTCCAAAGTGTGGACACGGACTGGAAGTCCCACTTTAAGTGCCACTTCACGACGGTCGAAAAAATGCACGATCAAGCCCTAGATATGGTTTCGATGCTGCTCCCATTTTTGCGCTCGACCTACGGCAAGGAAGTAGACAGATGGTTTTCTACCACGGCACGCACCAGAGCTGACAGTACCGCCTACGATCCAACCTCTAAAACGGTTACCTCGACGGAAGCTGCCTCCCTCAAAGCAACTTTGGAGGAAGATGTATGGGAGATGAGTGATGCTTTCAGAGCACATCAAACATCTTCATCCGCGGAAAGGCCGATGGCATTCTCGGGGGCAAAAGAGGCCATGGCAGCAACAACCCCTAGTCCAAACAAGCAAGACGCCAGATCGACGATCACCATCAAAACTTTTGGTCCAGATCATTACTTCACACAGCCGGCGGCAGAATCGACGGTGGTTCTCGATGAGGTGCCCACTATCCCAGACGACAAAGACACCAGAGACCAGTTCCAAGGGTCCACGGTGGCTAAAACTACGGAATCGACTCGCATCCAGCTGAGGGTAGCCAAGGAACGGCATCAAGAAAGGGACATTCAAGACGAGGCAAGAGACAAGGAGATGCAAGAAAGGAACATTCAAGATGAGGCAAGGGCCATTAAAGACGAGGCAAAAGACAAGGAGATGCAAAAGTTGAAAGATCAATTGGCGAAATTGCTCGCCGGCTCGACGGCACCAAACTCGCCGACTGCCGAAAATCCCAGTCAGGAAGAAACTGCTACAGAGACTCCTAGCAAGGCAGTGGAGGAGGACGAAGAGCTACAACCATCCATGGAGATCTCGGTTATTTCAACTTTGAATGACGCGAGGTCTGAAACGGGAAGTAACTTCAGCATGACTACAAGAGACCAGACAAGTGCCCAATCCTCAGCGAAAAGGAGCAGCCAGGATGATCTCAGCAACCAGTCCTCAGAAAAGAGATCGAAAACAAAGGATGCGCGAGACACAGGAAATTACGCATTAGAGGCACAGGCAAAAGGCAAAACACCCAGCTCTCCACTCTTCCAAACGGCGCCAAAACCCTCGATCAAAAACTTTGAACCCGGCATTGCAAACAGCGATGTCGGGCCGGGTTCTTAAACCATCAGGGCAGCCCCCGGTTAGGCGACGACCGGAGACATGCCAGGGCACAAGACTTCAAAGTCGCCACACAAACAGGGGAGAAAGCGATGAAAGAGCCAACGAAGGAGAAGAGACCAAACCTTGGGGAGATATCATGATTCTCCCAAAACCGAAGGATGCAATTCGTTTTTTACTTCACAACATCCAGGGACTTAAAAGGGGACGCAAGGGACGACAACAGCTAGAAGCCATCACAGCAGAGGTAGCGCGTCTCAACATCGACGTTCTAGGGATCACAGAGCTGAACAATCATTTCAAAATCTTGCCGGCTCAAGAGCAATGGGATGAAAGGATACGAGCTCTTCCCCGAAACCACTCCGTGTGTGCCACCAACCGACATTCGGCGTCCAACCGCACCCACCTGTACGGAGGTACAGCTCAGGTGCTTCTCGGCTCTATGAGCTATCGAGCCTCATTATCCAAAAGAGATTCGTCTGGACTTGGAAGATGGGTGTCAACCAGATGCCAAGGCAAAGGCGGAATTGTCCTCCGGTTCATCACGGGCTATCGACCAAACAAGGACCACGACGGAGGTCCGTACACGGTCTTCTCACAACAAGAGAAACGCTTCAAGCAAGTTGACCCAGATGGCGACAGATGCCCCCTCGAGGCCTTTTACGAAGACCTTGGCAAGGTCATGGAAGAATGGAAGAATGAGGGGGAACAAATTGTACTTTCCTTGGATGCCAATGAAGACGTCCGGAGCGGTGAGATTACTCAATGGATAGAACTGTGGGGCCTGGTCGATGCGCACAAGCAGTCCCATCCACACCTCTCTGCCGTGGAAACATGCTCAGCAAATTCGTCTAACGTCCCAATCGACGGCATTTGGATTTCACCTGGCCTCAATCTTCTAGGAGCTGGCTACCTTGATTACGGAGAATTCAATTCCGGAAAATCAAACCACCGCGCCCTTTGGATTGACTTGGAATGGGACTCGGCGCTCGGATACGACTCACCACCCCCGTCATACCAACCACCGGACCGACTCAATTTGAAGGACCATCGTGTTATTCGCAGATACAATCGGTATGTGAAACAAGAATTCTCCAGAAGAAACCTCTTCCAACAACTCTACAACCTGGAGACACTGGCCCTTGCGAGACGTCTATCGCTAGAGGAGCACCTTCAATACATCAACATCTGCCAACAAGCAACCGAAATCAAACAGGGAGCCAAGAACAAATGCCGGAAGCTGCACATGCGACGGTATCCGTTCTCGCCCTTACTACATAAAGGTAGAGAAACGGTGCGTCTCTGGGACCTTGTTATCAAACGAAAAGAAGCAAATCGAAAAATCGGCCGTCAACCAATCCGTAGGCTCAGCCACCTCCTCCAAATCCAGCATCCTCTTAGAGTCTCTCTTCCCCACGCCATCCGCAAACGCAGCCTCGCCCGGAAGGAATACAATAAAATACAAAAGAAAGCTGATTAACACCGAGACTCATTCTACAAACAATTGGTGTGGGAAAAAGTGAAGGCATCAAAAGGCAAACGGACCCAGGAATCCGTCGAAAAAGAAACCAGGAGCGCTTTCAGACAAAAAAGCATTTACCGGCAGATAAGACGAATTCAAGGGAAGCCGCGTTCCGGGGGGGTCTCCTACCTTACGATCCAAAATGAGGAAGATCAACCCAGAGGGTGCTGGTCTCAACCAGAAATGATAGAGGCCTGCGCATCAGAAGGAATCTCGCGATTCTCTCAATCAGAGCAAACACCCTTCATGACGGAGCCATTACTCTCTGACTTCGGCTTCCTTGGTGACTCTCCCGCCACGCAACAAGTACTCGACGGAACCTACAGTCCACCCATGAACACGGATCCTTACGCGGTAAAACTTATTGCCTGTCTACAACGCCCACCAGCAGTTACACCAATCTCCAAAACGATCTCTACACAGGATCATATAGAGGCATGGAAAAAAGCAAGACCATCGACCGCAAGTCATCCTGGAGGTCCCATCTACTCGGACTTAATCGCCGCAACCCACGACAAGAAACTGGCCGCTTTTGACTCTGCTATCGCTAATCTCCCACTCTATGATGGATTTGTGAACACCAACTGGTCCAGTGCCACCGAATGTATTATATATAAAAAGGCAAACGTTCCCGCTGTCGAAAAAATGCGGATCATCTGCCTTTTTGATGCTAGCTTCAATATGCTCAACAAGATTATGGGACGGCGTATGGTTCAATCGGGAGAAACCCACAAGATGCTACCATGGGAGACTTTTGGATCGAGAAAACGAAGACGGGCGAGCGAGTGTGCCCTCAATAAAGTCCTCACGTCGGATATTTTGAGAACATCGCATCAACCAGCGGCGCTTTGCTGCAACGATGCCAGACAGTGTTATGACCGCATAGTCCATTCCGTAGCGAATATTTGTATGCAGCGAACGGGCGCCCCACCAGAAGTTCCCAAACTCCTACTGGGCACCATTGCGGAATTAAAAAGGCATATTCGAACTGCTTTCGGAGACTCCACTTCATCCTACGGTGCAGTCAGACTTCCCCCGCTGCAAGGGATCTGTCAAGGCAATGGGGCAGGTCCCGCAATCTGGCTCATTGTCAGTGCCCCGGTGATCGACATGTTGAAAAAGGAAGGATTCGGGTTGCACATGGAATCGGCGATCTCCAAAGAATATTTTCATTTCCTCTGCTATACTTTCGTCGACGATACGGATCTTGTGAACTCGCCAGGAATGTGGGCATCTGCAGAGGAAGTCACAGACGAGATGCAGAACGCTCTAGATCACTGGGAGGGCGGTATCAGGGCCACTGGGGGAGCCCTGGTTCCGGAAAAATCTTATTGGTATCTCATTCAACAGGAATGGAAAAAGGTTAACAGAAAATGGGGATGGTTCTATTGTTCAATCGACGAAGCCCCCGGAGAGCTCACTCTACGAGATCATTTGGGCCAGCATCAACCGCTCGAACGTCTGAATCCAAACATCGCAAAAGAAACGCTGGGTGTCTGGACAACCATTGATGGCAACATGGAACAAAATAAGCTCAACCTACACGCCAAAGCTCAGAAGTGGGCCGACCAAGTTCGCAGCGGGAGATTAAGCAAGGCAGCGGCGTATACGTCACTCCAACAAACCATCATGAAGGCCCTCGAATATCCCCTTATGACGACATCCTTTAGCAAAAAGGACTGTTTCTTCATAATGAAGCCTATTCTAACGGTGGCTTTGCCCAAACTCGGCTATCCATATCCATCTTTTCCGATCCGGATAAGGCATGGACCTCTCACGATGCAGGGAGTAGGACTTCCATCACTATGGCATAGACAACTGGCACATAAACTATGGGCTTGTCTGGCGCACGGCACTAGCATAGACCTCCTCGGTTGCAACCTAAGAGCTTCATTGGAGGCACTACAGCTAACAGTGGGTACAGCGACTCCTCTGTTAGAATCGGACTTCGACGTGTGGGGAAAACTGGCCCCGCTATCGTGGTTACGGGAGCTCTGGTACTCGTGCCATGACTCCAAGATGAAGATCCAATTTCCGAAACTCCCGTGGGCACTCGCTCGAGAGTCGGATTGCTTTCTAATGGACGAATTCGTCAAGTTCGGTTTCAAAGGCGGGGAGCTCAAACAACTCAATGAATGCCGACTCTCCTTATCGGTACTACGGTTATCTGACATAACAACGGGCGCAGGGACAGAAATTTTACAGGATGCATATCAAGGCATCCCCTCTAGCGATAATTATGCAGCATTGGAATTCCACTGGAGCAAACCACCAGACCCTCCGAAGGCATGGCTGACAACATGGAGAGCGGCACTAAGAACTTGTTTCATGCAACCTAACCGACCAGATTTCAAACTAAGCTATCCACTTGGCAACTGGCATTCTACAACTCCAAAGTGTTACCCTTGGGTTTGGTCCCCTAGCCAGGACCGAGTTTACCATGTCACTCCTGCAGCACTTGAATACGAAATAACGGCATTTTCCAAAATACCAGGTAGAACCAGACGACGGCGGTACAAGAAGATAGAGATAGAAATTGACCAACTCCCAACAGATGTTCTCAGAACCACCACCTTCTATCCGACTAACAATCACAACATCATCTCCATGCAAGGATCAAGCCCGAACGAAGCCATTGATCCACCGATTATTCCAGACGACGATGCTTGGTCCTTCGAATTCCTCAACATGAATGATGGCGGAGCGGCGGTGGCACAAGCTATTACTCAAGGCACGGCAGTAGCAGTGTGCGACGGATCCTTCAAGGAAGGACACGGCACGGCATCCCTCACACTACTACCGACCCTTTCCAGAGACTATCCGAATCAGATAAACGCGAGTCACATCACACCGGGACACCATCTCGAAATGGACGCCTATAGAACAGAGGTCGGAGGCCTTTACGGCATTATCTCAATCATTGAACGCCTGGTGAAAACCTTCAACCTATCGACCGGCAGCATCACCATCGGTTGCGACTGTGAAAGCGCCTTGAAAGCCGTCTTTGAGTATGATTACATCACTCCCGCGCAATCATGCTACGATCTTTTACAAGTCATACGAGGCAAGATAGAGAAGTGCCCAATCACATTGATACCAACACACATACACGGTCATCAAGACGACTTCGTTGCCTTCGAAAATCTACCCACCTGGGCCCAACTAAACGTCACCATGGACTCCTGTGCAAAAGCTACCTGGAATTCCTCCCATCATCGTGCCCCGACTTACCTACAAAGTCCATCCTATTGCTCGTTATGGTATGAGAACAGACGTTTGTCCCGATGGGACCCAAACCAAATACAGGATCTCATCTTTGGGGACCAGATCGCTTCCCACTGGGAACAAAAGGGAACCTTTTCAAGAACGGTCATCGCATCCATAGACTGGTACAACGCGGGTAGAGCTATTAAAAAACTACCTCTATACCAACGACTATGGATCCCGAAGTGGGGATGTAACTTTATTACGGTCGGGACAGTCCGACAAACTAGAAATGCTGCTGTGAACCCAACATGTCCACAATGTGACGAACAAGAAGATGCCGCCCACCTGTTACGCTGTACAGCTCCTAGATCAACCAACTGCTGGAATAAAATGAAGGACACACTCATCACTTGGATGGGGAAGAACTACACCGACCCAATCATACGACTAGCATGGAGCCAAGGACTAACAGCATTCCGAATGGGTAGACTTCCACCACTCTCCAATAACCCTTTAATACGACAGGCCCTCCAAGAACAAGCAGAAATTGGATGGCTCCACGCATTCAGAGGACGTATCAGTGGACACTGGAGAACAGCTCAAGCTTCCTACCTCTCAACCCATCATCCCCTCATATCTGCAGATTTTTGGACTAGCGGACTAATACAACGTTTATTCAGCTTCCCATGGGAATTCTGGGAACTTCGGAAAGCGGTGATTAAGGACCCCACTTCCAGATTCGGTTTGCGCTGGCGTACTATGCTCGATGCCAGAGTCATAACCGAATTCAACCAAGGCTACAATGAACTACGCCACAAAGACAAGCGATGGTTTCGACGACCCCTGAATACAATTCTAGACGAGAACACAGAATACAAACAAGAATGGCTTGACCATGTTACTCTAGCCAGACTACGAATGCATGGAGCTCCACCCACCCCTCGAACCCGCGATATACGATACCACTTTCGACCACTATAAGGTACCCCCTCGGTAACCTTCTTCAGTAGAGGCCCTACTTCTACTTCTCTCCACAGGACAATTTTCTCGTTTACACCTCAAGAAAACGTTATCGGCTTTCTCCCACTTTACCGAATCAGAAAGATGAGAATTATCTGTTTACATATTAGGCATCCCTCTGTAAGGAGCCGCTTCGTCGCATCTGGACGCTCACCTGTCCAAGCAATGCACGAATTTCAGTCCCAACGGACACTAGATTTAGCATAAGCACCAAACTAGTAATTTATAAGTTAATAATAATAATAATACTAGATAGTACTTTGGTACCTTTATAAATAATAGATTTACTTATTTTTTTTAGTATTAGTACCAGACGTGAACGGACACGAACTGCGCTGCCGGCGTAACGCTCGGACGAACAGTCTCCAGCCATGAGGATGTAGCTCACTGGCGAGACAACTAGCGACGAGCTGGACGGATCTGGCGTACATATTTCACGTACTACACTTCTTGCGTACGTATTTGA
>OFRW01000074.1_pt1 | contig 9398 bp, 7 predicted proteins | sample 1543141 | NCBI WGS metagenome assembly OFRW01 (sample SAMEA4005047, study PRJEB22522) | seawater metagenome | reverse complement strand
GTAATTAATCATGTAGGTAATTTCATCAAGGACCACAAGATCAATCGCAGGATCAGCTAGAAACTTCTCGGCCTCAAGCCAAGTCTCGGAAGCCCTTTTTTTATCTAGCTCTTGGTCTTGAGTGTTCCAAGTAAAGCCACTCTCCATATGCGCAGAAACAACATTTGGATAGCTATCTAAAAATAAATCCTCTCCAGTTTGTTGCTCACCCTTTAAAAAACGAACAAGGGCCACACTCATGTCGTAACCAAGAGCTCTACAAATCATGCCCATAGCTGATGATGACTTCCCTTTCCCATTTCCTGTTAGAAGCACAACAATACCTTTATCAATATTTGCCTCTTCAATTCTAGAATCAATATGCTCTTTTTTACGCTGCATACGCTTTTTATAAGAATTTTCCATATTTAATTTTACCTATTGAGACTTAGATCAGCTACCCAGTATATTCAATTATATGCTGGGTAGTTATCATCTTAGAAATTGTAAGTTAAGCCAAGCGTAGTAGTTTTACCCAATGTGTTGTAACCTTTTGCCATTTCATAATCTTTATCTAGTGTATTTCTTCTATTAAGATAAACGATTAAATCTTCAGTAAAATTGTAGCTAGTACTCAAATTAAGTAAACCATAACCACCATTTTCTCCAGTAGAGTGGTCATCTTTATCCCATGCTCTTGACTTAGCTATCCAATTAATGCTTCTGTTCCATTTTCCAGAAGTCTTAGAAAGGTTTAATGTTATAGATCTATTTGGTCTTCTTCCCTTTTCAAGGTTAGTTGAGGCAGCAATAGCTTTATTCAAATCAAAACTTGTATCAAGATCCCAACCTAAGAACTCAGTTCCAATTGATAATTCAGCTCCATTAATATTTATAATACCGTCATTTTTGTAATAAGCAGGGCTTGCATTAAACCATTTAAAGGCATCAAAAACTTTACTTTTATAAATTTTAAATTCTGCATTACCCCAGTCATAATAACCACTTAATCCAATTTCAAGATTCTTAGAACTCTCTGGCTTTAAAGTAGTTTTTCCTGCGACAATATTAGCATTATTTTTATAATGATCAGGCAAATTGGTGGCACTTCCATAAGACCCATTTAATCTTAATGTCGAACTTAAGTCTCTTGCCCAATTAAAGTTGTAGGTTGAGTGAGTCCCAAATTTATCATGATCAACAACTCTTGCTCCAATTGAGATTTCATTGTCAATTATCAAACCCTGCCACTGAGAAAAAATATCAGTGTGTTTGATAGTGTTTGAGCTTCCAACTTTTTTACTAACTTCGTTTGAAATTCCCAAAGAAAGTTTGCTATTATCAAAATCAAGCTCATTAATTACAGTTAATGTATTTAACTTATACTTATCCTCTCTTCTCTGAGTATTTTGTCGCATCAAATCAAAATTGATTTTGTATTTATCATTTATGGCCTGATTAATACTTATATTCAATTGATTTAAATTATTATCTGGTTTTGGGGTGCCCCAGCTATCATCATATTGTATATTTGCTTTTGTGTTAAGAATATTAATGCTAATATCAGTAGATTCCGTTAGTTCAGTTCCAAAATTTAATCCAGTTGTTTTTCTATCAATTGGGTCTAGATCTCCATCTCCTGTGGCGTCAATACCATCAGTATTAAAATCAGTAAGAGCAATACCAAGATAACTCTTATCAACCTTGAGATAGGTATTTAAATTAATTTTTTTCGTACCTTTGGAGCCATATGAAATATCAATTTTGTTACTACTGATTGAATTAGCATCTTTGTCGGTAAATACATGAATTACACCGCCAATCGCGCCAGGACCATATAGTGATGAGAAAGGTCCCTTACTAATTTCAATACGCTCTATTTGATCGATAGGAATAACATCAAGATTTGCTTGGCCACCATCAACTGTTACTCTGTGACCATCCAAAAGAAGCAATGTATGACTCGCCTCATTTCCACGAATACGAAGTGCTTGTAGATTTCCTTGGCCACCCTCAAATGAAACTGAAGGAATAGACTGAAGAAGCCCTGTAAAAGTTGAAGCGCCAGTTCTTTTAATTGCTGCTTTATCTAACTTAATTGTTGTGGCAATTGAACCAACAACAGGACTTGAGGTTCTATACTCCGTATTAAGAGAGATTTTAATTGGACCAATAATAGCATTTGCTGAATTAGAGAATAGTATTGCTGACATAAAAGCAGCAAAAATTAGATTTCTTGTAAACATTATGGCCCCTTATTTATAAATAAAAAGAGGGATTTAGAGAAAAGAATTACAAGATATGTAATACATTAACTCACCACCCATCGTAGCTTTAAATAAAACTAAACTTGCTATGTATCGGACTTATCTTTATCAGAATTACCGTTGCGAGGGCAGTGTTGGATTTAAACCAACTTCCATATTGCAAATTATTTTGTGAATTATATCGATTTTTTATAAAACTGCAATAACTTTTTATGTCCTCTATCTTTAATATCCTGTTACTTAATAAAAACAATACTTTGAAGTCCGAATAGTCTTAGGTAAAATACCCTCTAAAGAATATCTTTTAACTTGCAATATGAAAAGTGATTCACTTGAAAATTTAAGAAATGATATCGACGACCTGGATCAAAAGATTCAGCTTTTAATATCTCAGCGCGCGGACTTAGCTGCTAAGGTCGCGCTTGTCAAGCAGGAGTCGAATGCGCAAACAGCTTTTTATAGGCCAGAGCGTGAAGCAGAGGTTTTAAGTAAAGTAATCCAAAGAAATAAAAGTCTTCTTAAAGATAAAGATATTGCCCTTATTTTTAGAGAAATTATGTCGGCCTGCTTGGCGCTTGAGCAGCCCCTGAAGATTGCCTTTTTAGGCCCTGAAGGAACGTTTACTCAAGAGGCTGCACTTAAGCATTTTGGGCACGGCGTTTCCCCGCTCGACTGTGGAACAGTAGACGAGATTTTCCATCAAGTTGAAACAGATAATGCTCAATACGGCGTTGTTCCAATTGAGAACTCATCGAATGGAGTCATAGGAACGTCACTTGATATGCTCTATAGTCACAGTTTAAATATTTGTGGCGAAGTAGAAATTGCGGTTGCTCATCACTTAATGATGCAAGATCAATCTCAAGAAATTAAAATAATATATGCTCATCAGCAAGCCTTGGATCAATGCCATCGCTGGCTTTCTAATCATTACCCTCATACAGAGTTAAGGCCTGTTGCATCAAACGCACTTGGGGCTAGAATGGCAAAAGACGAGCCCAATGCAGCGGCAATTGCATCCAAAGTTGCTTTAAATATTTATGGCCTTCAGAGAGTTGCCAAAAACATTGAAGATAACGCGGGAAATGTGACTCGCTTTATTGTCATTGGTAAGGACGAAGTCCCAGCTGGCGTTAAAGACAAGACTTCACTCCTGGTTGTTACAAAACATGAATCAGGAGCTTTATTTGATTTGCTGGAGCCATTTAAAAAGAATAACATCAATATGCTCCAACTCGCAAGGCATCCTATCCCTGGAGTTAAATGGGAATATTTGTTTTTTATTGATATAGAAGGGCATCAAAGTGAAAAAAATGTTCAAAAAGCCATTTTAGAAGTCAAGTCACGCGTCTCTAAGTTGGATGTTTTAGGCTCTTATCCTGTAGCAGTTTTATGAATGCCTGTGAGTCAATCCTTGGATTGAGTCCATACCAAGGTGGAAAGCCTATAGACGAGCTTGCTCGTGAGTTAGGACTTAAAAATATTACAAAGCTTGCTTCAAATGAAAATCCGTTAGGTGTTAGTTCGGCAGTAAAAGAAGCAGTTTTTAATTCTTTATCAAGTATTAATCGCTACCCTGATGGCAATTGCTTTGAGCTTAAAAAAGCTATTTCTGAAAAACTTTCAGTAACAACCAATATGATTTCTCTAGGGAATGGCTCGAATGAGCTTTTAGAGCTTATTGCAAGAGTATTTGTATCCAAAAAAACTGATGAGATAATTTTCTCTCAGTATGCTTTCGTTGTATACCCTTTGGTAACTCAAGCCTTAGGCGCGACTGCAAAAGTTTCTCCAGCTGCTGATTACGGTCATGACTTAAATTCAATGCTAAGCCTGATATCTAAAAATACAAAGCTTATCTATGTTGCAAACCCTAACAATCCTACTGGAACGCTTCTAAGTGATGATGAGCTTTATAGCTTTTTAAAAAAAGTTCCTAAAAATGTTCCAGTCGTATTAGATCAAGCTTATTTTGAATATTTAAATATTGAAGATCATTCGATTGGCTGGCTGAAAGAATTTGAAAACTTAATTATTACTAGAACCTTCTCAAAAGCCTATGGTTTGGCTGGGCTTCGCGTTGGATACTCATTATGTAGCCCTTTAATTGCAGATTTTATAAATCGAGTAAGAGAGCCGTTTAATGTTAACTATACAGCTCAAGTTGCGGCAATTGCTGCTTTGTCTGACGATGACTATTTAAAGGATTCAATAACAGTTAACACGGATGGCTACTTGCAGCTAACAAATGGCTTTGATTCTTTAAATTTGAGTTACATTCCTTCCCATGCTAATTTTATTGCTGTTGAATTTAACAATGCAATGAATACTTATAACGACCTCCTTAAAGAAGGTGTCATTGTTCGCCCAGTAGAAATGAGTGGATATTTAAGAATTTCAATTGGAACTTCTGATGAAAATATGCACTTGCTTAGTGCATTAAAAAAAGTTTTATGATAAATAAAATCACAATAATTGGTGTTGGCTTAATTGGAGGATCTTTAGCTAAGGCTATTAAAAAGAATGACCTGGCGAAAGTAGTCTTTGGCTTTGGTAGAAACTCAGAACGCTTAAAGATGGCTCAAAAAACGAACGTTATCGACCAATATTCTACCACCTTAGAAGAAGCGATAAATGAATCAGATATTGTAGTTATTGCTACCCCTGTAGGCTCTTTTAAAGAAATTCTAAGTGAGATAAAACCTTTTCTAACGGGCAAAATAATAATTACAGATGTTGGAAGCACTAAAACTAACATTGTCTCTATGGTTAACCAGACTTTAGGAGAGTATTCAAATTGTTTTATTCCAGCGCACCCAATTGCAGGAAAGGAAAAAAGTGGCTTCGAGGCAAGTGAACCTAATTTATTTATTAATAAAAAAGTAATTATTACGCCACTCGAGGCTAACAGCTCGGACTCAATAAAACTAGTCCAGAAAATGTGGGAAAATATTGGTGCAGATGTTGATTTTATGAGCCCTGAGTCACACGATGAACTCCTTGGAATGACATCACACTTGCCTCATATGCTTGCTTTCTCACTTGTTAACTATCTGATAAGTAAAAACCCTAGTGCATCAATCTATGCTGCTGGTGGTTTTAAAGACTTCTCTAGAATAGCCTCGGGTGATAATGTAATGTGGAGAGATATCTGTATTCAAAACAAAGACCAAATCATTAGCCACATAAAAGGCTACCAAAAAACATTAGACTCTCTTGTTGAGGCGATTGAAAATGAAAATAGAGATAAGTTAGATTTGTTATTCACCAATGCTAAAAAGACTCGTGATTCATGGGTAGGGTAATTTAATCGATGGCAAGTTTTTTAACCTCAAAATGTGAACCATTAAAAGGCTCTATTAAAGTTCCGGGCGATAAATCTATCTCTCATAGGTCTATTATGCTTGGATCAATTGCAACTGGAATTACCAAAGTCTCAGGGTTTCTTGAAGGAGAGGACAGTCTTGCAACTTTAAATGCTTTTAGAGAAATGGGCGTTGAAATCCAAAGACAGGGGTCCAATGTAACAATTAATGGTGTTGGAATGCATGGCTTAAGAGAATCCGCCAAGCCTTTAAATTTAGGTAATTCTGGCACCTCTATACGCTTAATGTCTGGCCTTTTAAGTGCACAAAGCTTTGACTCTGAACTTTGTGGTGATGAATCACTCTCTAAGCGTCCTATGGGTAGAGTTATTGATCCGCTTTGTAAAATGGGTGCAGATATATCTGGCGCTGAGTCAAGGCCTCCACTTAAGATTAAAGGAGGAAAAAAACTATCCTCTCTAAAGTACACACTCCCAGTTGCATCAGCTCAAATAAAATCCTGCCTATTATTAGCAGGGCTTTATGCTGATGGTGAAACTCACATTATTGAAAATGGTATATCAAGAGACCACACTGAGAGAATGCTTCAAGGTTTTGGTTACAAAGTCTCTACATCACCAGGACACGTTTCTATATTAGGCGGAGGTGCTCTAAAGGCATGTGATATTGAAGTGCCTAGTGACATATCATCTTCTGCTTTTTTCATGGTGGCTGCTAGCATTGCGAAAGAGTCAGACATAACTTTAATGGCTGTCAATGTTAATCCCACTAGAACAGGGGTCATTGATATTCTCCGATTAATGGGTGCTAATATTGAGTCAAGTAATGAAAGGCTAGAGGCTGGCGAACTAATCGCCGATATAAGGGTTCAATCGTCGAATCTGAAGGGTATTAAAATTCCTGAACACTTAGTTCCTTTGGCTATTGATGAGTTCCCAGTTATATTTATAGCCGCAAGCTGCGCACAAGGAGAGACAGTTTTAACCGGCGCAAAAGAGCTAAGAGTTAAAGAGTCCGACCGTATTCAAGTAATGGCTGATGGCCTTGCATCACTGGGCATTAGGAATGAAGTTCTGGACGATGGCATTAAAATTATTGGCGGTGAATTTAAAGAGCAAGTAGCGCCAATAAAATCTCATCATGATCACCGCATCTCTATGTCATTTGCTGTTGCTTCTGTAAGATCCGACTTTGAAATTAGCATTGATGGTGTTGATAATGTTAAGACATCTTTTCCAAACTTCGTAGAACTGGCAAACTCAATCGGAATGAGCATCACTGAAGTTAAATAAGTTTTACTGCTTAATAGTAATTTAAGCATGTCATCCAACACCTTGTTATAATACGCTTTTTGAAAAATACACTAACATATGACAATTAAAAATGCAGAAGCGTTCTTTGCATGGGACGTACTATCTTGGCTTTTTGTGGCAATGGCTCTTGCTGTTGTTATTGTTTTGATTGACCTGCTCGCCTCCAAGAAGAATAATCAAATTAATGCTACTGCTCCTGAAAAAAAGTCACGGATTGGCAGTTTTTTCTATTTTTTAGTATTTCTTAAATTTTCAAAAAATGAAAAATATCGCCATCGACCAAAAGTTGTTCAATGGTCAATAGAGATGTTCCCAGTTTTATTACTGGTTCTAGTGTTTAGGGGTTTTATATTTGAGCCCTTTCGTGTGCCCTCAAATTCAATGATGCCGACACTTCTAACTGGTGATTTTATCGTGGTAAATAAATTTGATTATGGCCTTAGGCTTCCGATAACCAATACAAGGCTTGTGAAGTTTTCAAGTCCTGAGAGGGGTGATGTAATTGTATTTAGATACCCAAACTATGAAAAAAACCCTGGATATTCTGGTGTTGACTTTATTAAGCGTATTGTTGCGCTTCCTGGTGATGTAATCTCTTATCAAAAAGACCAACTAATAATTAATGGCAAAAGTGCTGATGTTAAGAAGATTGGCCCATATGTTGGTATAGACTCAGGAAAGCCAATGGATAATTACAGACTAGTGCGTGAAGTTATTGATTCAAGTGGGCATGACCTTCTTCTTAATCCCAAGGGTCACTCAAAAGATTTGATAGAAATTACAATTCCTGAGGGTCACTACTTTGTGATGGGCGACAACAGGTCTCATAGCAGCGATTCTAGGTTTTGGGGCTTCGTTCCTGAGGATTATATAATAGGGCGTGCTATAGGCATATGGTTGCACTGGGATTGGAATTACAACACAATGCAATTTAGCAGAATCGGCGGCTTTGACTAAATCGTTGTTAAAGGCCTTTAGTTAATTAAACTAAAGGCCTTAAGTTTTATTTCTGGTAAATTTTTAGAGCCTTTAAGACATTCATAGCCTCGTGAACAAAGTAATCTTCTTTTAGAAGATCAACATACTCTTGATCTCTTAAGTCACTTATCTCATCTTGTGACTCAATGATTTCTTCAGCAGAAAGATTAGTAGGAGCTTCAAGAGTTTCTACCTCTTCAGCAGATAAAGCATTCTTTAAATCTTTTTCTTGCTGGCTAAGATCAATTGAATCCTCATCTTCATCTTTATTAAGAGAAATGTTTTCTAGTTCAATATCAGGGGTTATTCCTTTTGCCTGAATAGATCTGCCAGATGGCGTAAAGTATCTTGCAGTCGTTAGCTTTAATCCAAAACCATCTTGTAAGTTTAGCATGGATTGAACAGAGCCTTTGCCGAATGATTCTTCTCCCATAATTAGCGCTCTTTTATGGTCCTGAAGCGCGCCTGCAACAATCTCAGAAGCTGATGCAGAGCCTCTATTCATTAATACTACAATAGGCGCACCATTTAAGATATCTCCTGGTTTTGTTGGGAATGAACTATTAGAAGTTGGCGTTCTGCCTTCTGTGTAAACCACAATACCAGGCTCATCAATAAACAGATTGGATATGTCAATTGACGAGTCCAAGAGTCCGCCTGGATTATTTCTTAAATCAATAATTAAAGAATCAAGTTCACCTTCATTCTTCTCTACTAAATCTGCAACAATAGTTTTAACTAGCTCAGCAGTTGGTCTTTGAAATTGTGCAATTCTTAGGTAGCCAATTCCTTCATCGAGTAAAAGACCTCTTGCAGAGGTAATTGTAATAATTTCACGCGTTATTTCTACAACAAACGGTGCAGTGTCAGGCCTTCCAATTGTAAGCTTAATTGAAGTTCCAGGTGCGCCTCTCATGAGCTTTACGCCTTCCTCAAGATTAATTTGACTTACATTTTGATCACCAATTTGTAGAATAATATCTCCAGCCTTAAGACCCGCTCTGTATGCAGGAGTGCCATCAATTGGAGATACAACCTCTATGTATTCACCTTTAGTTCCAATAACAATTCCCAAGCCTCCAAATGCGCCTCTTGTGCTCTCGCTTAAATCAGACTGATCTTTTGGTTCAAGAAAGCTAGAATGTGGGTCTAAACCCTCAACTAAACCTCTAATTGCGTTATTAAATAGTGTTTCATCATCAATTTCATCAACATAAAGCAGCTTAATTTGAGAGAAAACAGTCGTAAAGGTATTTAAACCCTCAAAGAATGATGGAGAATCAAGAGGTGAGTAGTTTTCTTCTTCAGCTAGTAATCCACTTGAAGAACCAAAAAAGAGAAAAGTAGAAAGAATAGTTGATTTAAATAAAGCTTTTACGTTTGTCATAATAAATTTAATTAGTATTAAAAGAGGATTAACAAGATATTTTTAAGAATTGTACTTGTGTTTTATAAATTTTAGATGAAGAAAGAATGTAGTTTTAAATAAAATTATATTTAATATAAATAAGTTTTACTTCTGAACGCAATGACTC
>OFRW01000068.1_pt1 | contig 9767 bp, 11 predicted proteins | sample 1543141 | NCBI WGS metagenome assembly OFRW01 (sample SAMEA4005047, study PRJEB22522) | seawater metagenome | reverse complement strand
AAAGAATACAGAGAGTCAGATTTTAAAATTGAACAAGTCAATATGATTAATCATGTGTCTGACTTAGATAGGAAGCTGCAAACAAGTATGTTTAATCTTGAGCAGTTACAGTTTGGTAGGGATTGCTACATGGAAAAACTTACTAAGTCTTTAAAAACTAAGAAGGGGAAGTAGTATGCCAGCAGGAAAAGGAACTTACGGAAAGAAAAGAGGTCGTCCACCTATGAAAAAGAATAAGAAAAAGTAATGGCAATAACTTACAGAGGTGAAACATTCTCAGGTTATAACAAACCTAAGGCTTCCTCTAAAGGAAAGAAGTCTCATGTAGTCCTTATCAAGGATGATGGTAAGGACCGCATGATTAGGTTTGGTGAGAAGGGTGCTTCAACAGCAGGCAAACCAAAGGCTGGTGAGTCAGCTGCAATGAAAGCTAAACGTAAATCCTTTAAGGCTAGACACGGTAAGAACATAGCTAAAGGGAAAACAAGTGCTGCATATTGGTCAAATAAGGTTAAGTGGTAATGACTAAAGGAGTAGCTATACTTATTGGATGTACTATACTTGCTTTAGTTGTAGCTGTTTGGTTAGGTGCTGATGCTTTAAGGTGTACACCACCTTGTATCTAAATGACAGAAATAGAAACAAGCACGCTACGATGGAGATGGACAGCTTTAATTTTATATTTATTGATTTGTTTTTACGACTTTCTTTTTGTACCAGTTTGGTATGGAATTAACAGACCGGACATTAGTCAGTTTATGGAAATAATAAACGCAACAGAGGACACATTAGTACAAATGGAGCTTATGAAAAAACTAACAGGACAACATTCACCTTTCACTCTTATGGGTGGAGGATTATTTCATCTTGCTTTTGGAGCCATACTTACTGGCAGTGCTATAGGACTAAATAAATAATGGATGAAAAAATAAGTAGGATGCAGCTTCAAGTCGACAAACATGAATCACAGATAGGTAAGCTGTTTAGTCGTATTGAAAATACTAATTTATGTATACAGAAAATAAACACTTCTTTACTTCAAATTAAATGGGGAGTGTTTGGTGCATTTGCTTGGTATTTAGTTGGACAGATAGGAATCATAGAAGCAATAAGTTTATTATGATAAGTTTATTTACAAACATAGCTCCTATCCTTATTGGTTTTGTAATGAAGTTAGTAGCTATAAAGTCACAGGCTTCTACGGACTTACAGAAACTACAGTTAGAAGCTTTAAGTGCTAGGGCTGGTCAGATAGACTCAGCAAGGAAAGCAGCAAGGAATGAGTCACCGTGGGGAGCTCTTAATAGAAGAGTAATTATATTTGTACTGCTAGGTATTATAATATTTACTCAGGTTGCTCCAGTATTTTTAGATGTTCCAACAGTAATACCAACAGTTATAGAAGGGTTTAGTTTCTTTGGTTTAGAGATAACACCTGATAAGATAGACTACATTACTGTTGAAGGATTATTAAAACTAGATGAAGTTTTTAAATGGACAACACTTATTATAGAGTTCTACTTTGGAGCACAATTAGCTAAAGGATAAATATGACATACAGACAAATTATAAATTCAGTGTTACGTAGATTAAGAGAAGATAGTATTGCTACTGATTGGTCCGGTAACTTAATAGATGCTTCAGGTCCTTCAGACTATCAAGTTCTTATTGGTGATTTTATTAATGAAGTTAAAAGAGAAGTAGAAGATGCTTGGGATTGGACTTCATTAAGAACTTTAATAACAGTAAATACTGTAGCTAATACAAAGAGTTATGCTTTAGCTGGCTCAACGCAACGCAGTAGAATGCTTTCAGTACAAGCTCAAGGTCAAGGAAATATGTTACAATCAGTTCCTGACTCTTGGATTAGGTCTACAGAATATCCTAATGGAAATACTTCGGGTCCTCCTAGTTATTATTCTATTAATTCAGTTGCTGGTGGAATACTACAAGCACAGATTTATCCTACTCCTAATGCGGTTTATCCAATTGATTTCTACATGGTTGATGCACAAGATGATTTAACAACTGCAATAACAACCTTGACATGTCCAGAGTTTCCTGTTATAATGGGGGCATGGGCGAGAGCTATCGCTGAACGTGGTGAGGACGGAGGAACATTATCAGACATGGCACAAATGCAATATCAACAAGCACTATCAGATGCTATTCAACAGGACGTAGGTAGACATTCAAGCGAGGTAGTTTGGTATGGCAGCTAAGCCACTACAGCCCCTTGTACTAGACTCCATTGGTATCTATGGCTTAAACAGACAGTCGTCGGCTGCAAGTTTAGAGCCTCAATGGTTAACTACAGCTAACAATATTATGTTAGATGAGAAAGGTCGTCTCAGTACAAGAAAAGGAATTAAACAAGTAACAAATAACATTACTAATAGTGCTACAGCTAATACATTAAGTGTTAAATCATTAGGTGAGTATAGAAGCGCAACCGGTACTACAACTTTATTTGCCGGTGCTGGTGCTAATGTTTATAAAATAAACACAGGTAACACTCCTTACACTTTGGATGTGCAATCTTTTGCAGGTGGTACAACTAAGACTGATGGCAACTGGCAGTTCACAAACTTTAACAATCAATTCTATGGAGTGCAGGCAGGAAACCAGCCTATTAACTATAGCGGTTCCGCATGGCTAGACCTAGAAGATGTAGCAAGCTACGCAAAGCCTGCTGGTGTAACTACCTTTACACCTAGTTGTGTGCTTGGAGCTTTTGGTAGATTATGGGTAGGAAATATTGGTGAAAATAGAGATGTTGTTTATTATTCTGATTTATTTATTGGTCAAAAATTCCACGGAGGCTCTTCAGGTTTTCTTGATTTAAAAAATGTATGGGCAGGTGATGAGATAGTATCAATCAATTCATTTATGAATAAGATTGTTATTTTTGGTAAGAATAATATTGCTGTATTTGACGGACCTTGGGATGTTAACTATGCTGTTTCAGCATCTACGTTTGGATTAAATGAAGTTATTGAAGGTGTGGGTTGTGTCGCTAGAGATTCAGTACAATTAATTGGTGATGATATTGTATTCTTAAGTTCATCAGGTGTTCGTTCATTAAGTCGCACACTAGTACAAGACAAGATGCCATTGACAGATTTAAGTCTTGCAATTAAAGATGAATTAAGAACAAATATTATTACAAGTAACATGGCTTCAGTAAAGGCTCAGTATGATTTATCAACTGGCTCTTACCTACTTGGCTTCCCTGATAAAAACATTGTCTATGTATTTGATTTTAAAGCTAAAACTCCTGACGGTGTACCACGTATAACTACTTGGAACTTTGAAAGTAAGAAAAACCCTAAGTCTTTTTTATCTACGGACAGTAACTTATATGTTGGTTTAGGAGCTTTAACTTATGAAGGAAGAGTAGCAATATATGATGATTATTATGATGTAGACAAACTAGATGTTACTGCTTCATATGCTAATCAAACAGTATGTGAAGCTGCTGGTCACACATGGGAATCAGGAACAAGTAAATGTTTCCAAGATATAGACAATACATATCAAGCAGATTTTAAAACTACTTGGTTAGACTTTGAACAACCAGGAATTTCTAAGTTTCTAAAAAGATTCTTAGGTATATGGTCTGGTGGTAAAAATATGAACGTAACATTAAACTGGTTTAGAGATTATAATATTAATCCTACTTCAGCTAACTTCACATTAGACCCAACAACAGGTGGAGTAAGTTCTTTATGGGGCGTAGGTAAATATGCAAATGCTAAATATGCACCTGCTTTTCAGCCAACGGAATATAAAATTTCTATGTCAAAAGCAGCTAAGGTTGTTAGACTACAGGTAATACAAACCGTATCGGGGTTTAAAGCTTCTTTACAAAATATAACTATTTGGGCAAAACAAGGAAAAATACGATGAGTGATTATAATTTACAGATAGCTTGGTCAGGAAAGGATGCTTTAAGTGATTCAGACCCAGACAAAGTAGTTAGTGGTGATGATTTTAATACTGAGTTTCTTGCAGTTAAAACTGCGGTTAACTCTAAAGCTAATTTAGCAGGTAGTGCTTCACAAGCATTTGCTGCAACAACAGCTAGTGCTGGAACTAGCACATCACAAGTAGCTACAACTTCTTTTGTTACAGCAGCTATACCAGCTGTAACTGCTGCGGTTATAAACAATTTAGTATATCCAGTAGGTTCTATATACACTAACATGGCAGTTTCTACAAACCCAGCTACTTTATTAGGAGTGGGAACTTGGGTTGCTTACGCAGCAGGTAGAGTATTAGTAGGTAAAGCCAGCAGTGGTACGTTTGATACACTTAATGAAAATATTGGTTCTGAAGAAACTGTACTTAGCATTGCTCAGATTCCTTCACATGACCATAAAAATGGTGCGCCTAAAGACTGTGCTGCTCAACATCCTTATGGTTCTGCATCAGGAAGCGCTGTATCTGTGTTTTGTGATACAAATGGCACGACTACAACAAATGCTTTAACAGAGAATACTGGTGGTAGTGACGGACATACAAACTTACAACCATCTGTAACAGTTTACATGTGGAAGAGAACAGCGTGAATATAATAGGAGATAAATAATGTCAGCATGGATGCAATTAGGAGCTAGTGTACTAGGCGGTATATTTGCCAATAGACAAGCAAAGAAAGCACAGGGAGCAGCTAATCAACAGGCTGACTGGGCATATCAACAAAGTAGACCACAGAACTACCAAGGAATGTTTGGTGGTTATAACACTGAATCAGGTGAATATCTTAATCAAGATATGCAGGGTTATATGGATGACTACATGAGAAGAGCACAGGAAACAGGTTCTCAAATAGGCAACTACAGTCCTGAGCAGTATGCACAAAACATGTATGATACAGACTTGCAAATGCTTAACCCTGAGTTAGAACAACAAGCTCTAGGTATGGAATCAAGACTGGCTCAACAAGGTCGTTTAGGTTCCTCAGGTGGGGCAGGACAGTATGGTGGGTTAATGCAAGCACAAAACATGACTAGACTTGGACTCCGTAGAGATTCATATAACAAATCACAACAGCAGTTAGATGCTATGAGACGTAGACAACAAGAAGATATGTCATTTGGTATGGGCATAGGTAACTTAGCTTCAGGCTACGGTACTCAGTCTTTAAACTTTGCTAACCAAAGAGGACAGAACGCGTGGAATGCAGCTAATATGAGGTCAGGCGCTGCGTTAGGAAGAGCAGGAGCTATGGCTGGTATGATTGGTAGTGGCTTAGAAGGATTTAATTCTCAAGGCTATGGAGAAGATGGTAAAAATAACATGTGGAGTCAATTTGGTGGACTGTTTGGTGGTGAGAAGACTGTGGCACCAGCACTTAGTGATGGGAAGACTATAGCACCGTCACTTTATAGTTCTAATCGTGGTCCGGCGGGAAGGACTATAGCACCACGTAGCTTCTAACAATAGGATATAATTATGGCACAACAAGGAATGTTTGGAAACTACCAACAGCAAATTGCAGATGAAACTGCATTAAGAAGGCAACAGTCACAGACTGGTGGACTTACTGGTTGGGCAGCAATTACTAATGCCATGTCTGGTATAGGTAGTGAGATAGGATATGCAGGTGGACAGGCTCTAGGAGGCATGACACCAGCTCAACAACAACAGGCTAGTTTTCAAGCTGTTATGGATAGTGTTCCTAATTATGACCCTACAAATCCTGATAGTATGATGGAAATGTCAGCAGCATTACAGGCCGGTGGTTTTTATGACCAAGGTTTAAAAATGTTTCAAACAGCTAATAAAATAAAGTCTGATAACCTTATGTATAAAGTTGCAGAATTAGAATATAAAAATTTAAAAAATCCTAAAACAGAACCTTTAAGTGTTAGCGACCAAATTAACTTTGACCAAGAAATCTTAGATAAAAAAGCTATTTCTGCTGTTCAAACAATGCCTCAAAACACTTATGCGGAACAACAGGAAATACAAGAGTATTTGTTTAAAAACGGTCTTGCAGGTAGTTCATTATACAAAGAACTAAATGACAAGCTAGGAACCACTAAGACAGAAAGTGAAGTAACAGGAACTGCTGAAAATCAAGCTTTAAAACAAAAAAGAAATGAGTTTATTGAAAATGCTAAAGGTGATGAAACAGCTGGAAACGAAGCATTTTTAGCTTATACACAAGGTTTAGACTTAGCAAATGCAACAGCTGCTGCTAAAATTGATTTAGGTACTTCAATATTTAAATCAACTATGGTTGTTAGAGATAAAACAGCTGAAAAACTAGGTAAGATAAGTACAGGAATAAGCCAGTTTACTCAAGCTCTTGCAGGTTCTCCTGCTGCTGCTGAAATTGCGGAAACATTAATAGCACAGGTTTTTGAGGACAAACGACAAGCAACCTCTGAAATTCAAAGAATAGCAAGTGCTGGTAATTTAGTAGAAAATGTAGGTGACTTTGTTAATAAGTTGTTTTCTGGTACTAAAAGTGCAGAACATTATGCAGCATTTATAAAAACTTTACAAATATACGAGCAGGAACAACTTGCTAAATACAATGAAAGTAATGACTCTATGAGAAAAATAGGAGTTGATTATAGTTTTGATATTCCTGAGTCAGTCTTTAAAGTCTATGTGCCACGAGACGGTACCACAAACAAACAAATAAAACAGTGGAACCCTAAAACACGAAGTTTTGACCTAGTAGATAAGGAATAAAGATGGCTATAGAGTATCAAGAAATTAAAGTTGGTAATGAAATATTAAGGTTTCCTATAGATATGTCTGATGAGGACATAGCTAAAACAATTCAAGGAGATTCAGATATACAAGCTCAATTAGCAGACGATGCTGTGGAGTATGAAGAAGGTTTGTACATAGGAAAAATGAAACAAGGTTTAACAAGTGGTTTTTCTTTTGTTGAAGCTATTGCTGAAAACCCGTTATGGGAAAAAGTTTCTGAATCACTTATGACTGGTGGTGGTAGTGCTAGTACTATTAATCCTAAAGGTTTAGATGCTCCGGGAGCTATGAAAGAAGTTGGTACTGCTTTTACAGAAGATTTTAGAGAAAACGAAATGGAATGGGCAGATAGAACTGCTGATTTTTTTGGGTGGGATAAAGTTGACATGAATCTTTTGCCTAAAGACCAAATAGAAGCTACTTTAGCTGCTGGTGCTCAAATGATGACTGACCCTTTAGTTGCTGTAAGTAAAGCTAAAAACGTGAGTGAGTTTCTTTTAAAAATTCCTTTCAGTATGGCACAGTGGGCCGGTATTGGAGCTACTTCTTCATTTGCTTCTAATCAAGCAGGTAACCTTGAAGAAATGATTACTGGAGAAAATTCAGGAATATCAAGTACAATTGCTGGTTTTGGCTCTGCGTTACTGGGTGCACAAGTCAGTCAAAAAGGTGTTAATACACTTGCAAGTAAAACAGATGATTTATTAAAATCAAAAGGTTTTAAAGCAGAAGGTAATCAAATAAAAGCTAAAATTGAAACTTTATCTCAAAAGTTTGCACATGCTAATATTAAAAACATATTAAAGGAAGTTTCAAAAGTAGAAGGTAGGGATGTAGAAGTAATAATGAAAGAATTTTCAAAGATATCTCATTATTTTGATGATGTTGAAATACCTTTCTTTTTAGCTATGGCTGACAACCCAATAGTTGCAGGTGAGCTTAATAAACAAATTAGAAAAAACCCTTCAGTAAGAGCTCAAGTAGAAAAAGAAATAACAACAATTGTAGGAGCTATAGAAAGTAAAGCAAATAGAATTTTTGGTGTTCCTATTGTTGGAAAGTCTTTAGAAGATGCAATTCCAACCTCAGTAATAAAAACTGAATTATGGTATAGGTTAGATAATTTAAAAACTAACATGGCTAAAACTGATGAAAAAATTGCTGAGTTAGGAGCTAACTATCTTCCTGCTAGTACAATGGCGGAAAGAGGAAAAGAAATTGAAGGTTTAATTAATTTACGAAAAGAACAAGCTAAAGCAATAAGAGCTATAGAGTATAAGTCAATATTAGATACTGCTCGTAAAGATAAAGTAATGATGCCAAAAGAAGGAGTACAACAAATCTGGCAATATGTAAACTCTTTAAGATTACAAAATAAATTTGGTACAAACACTGCATTAGATACTAAAATTAATAGTTTATTAAAGCCAACTATAAAAACAACAAGAACAAAAAATGCAGCTGGTAAAACAGTAATAACAAAAACAGAAACATTTAAACCAATGAGTTTTGATGATTTGAACTCTTTAAAATTAGAAATAAATAAACAACTTAGAAAAAACCCTTCTGATGATACTGCGTTTATGTTAGATAATTTAAAAGGTGTGGTGGATGATGCAAGAACTACTATACCGGGAACTTATAATGCAGCTTTAAAATTAGCAGATGAAAACTATTATAAATATATCGGTATTCCTTTTGGTGAAATAGGTATAAAAGAAATATCAAGTGCTAAATATGCTCAACAAATTGCTCCAGTTGTCGTTCAAAATGCAGAAGCTTTAACACAATTTTTAAATGTTGTTGGTGATGCTAAAGGTATTGGTATTGCTAAAAATGCTTTCTTAGCTGAAGTGTATGAAAAATCAATTGTAAACGGACAGTTAAAACCTAAACTACTTGAAAGTTTAATAAAAAAGAAATCAGAAGTTGTAGATATGATTCCGGGATTAAGAGAAGAATTAGAACTAGCTATGAAAACAGAAGGCTATTTATCTAACAGAGTAAAAACTCTTAATGCTGTTTGGAAGTCACAGGAAAAGAAAATAGGAGACCATTTTTTACTTAAAGCTGGTGGTGTGGAAGGCTATAAACCATCTCAAGTTGTAGGAAAAATGATAAATGACAGAGAATATTTAGTTAAAATTATTAACGATATTGATAGGCTTCCTAAAGATGTTCAAGGTTCTATAAGAAATACTGTTAGAAGAGAGTTTGTTGTACAGTTAGATTCTTTAGGAGCTACACAAGGAAAATCTTCTTTGGAGTGGTTAACTAACCCTGAAAATGCTTATACTATACAAAAAATAATGGGTAAAGGGTTTCAGAATGATATGAGAGCTTTTGCTAGATTAAGCGATAAAATTTACAGTTTAAGTCCTGAAAAAGTTGCTAACATGCCTTCTAACCCTCTTTATGATGCTGTTCAAGCTAAAACAGGAGTAGACCTGCCTTCTATTGTTTCTTTAATAAGACGACCAATTATAAGTCCTACACAAAAAGCTGTTATATTAGCTTCTAGAATATGGACTGGTGGAAGAATGAGTAAAGCAGATAAACAGATGCAAGATATTTTGTTTAGTGATTTAAAAGGAATTGAGCAGTTTTACAAATTAGAAAAATTAGCTAAGAAAACAAAGATGTCTGATGAAGTATTACTGAGAAAATATACAGACATACTGATAGACATTGCTCCTAAATACTTCATGGCAGGCGAGGCTGATGCTAAAAGAGATTTAATTCAAGAAGATTTAGAAGAACAACAAAACCTATATCGACAAGGTATTTATTAATAAAAGGAATTAAAATGGCTGAAATGGCAGGAATGATGAGTGGTGCTAATGATTTTTCTTGGAACTCTGATACCATCTTTGATAAGATAGGCAATCAAGAAATGAGGGAAGAATACTTAACTGAGCTTAGTGGTACAGGAAACAATGAAAGAGAAATGCTGGAACAGTTACGTTCATTAAATGAAAAGGAAATGAAATCAATTCTTTATCAATTACCAGATGAAGATAAAGAAGAGTTTATAC
>OFRW01000064.1_pt1:0-2500 | contig 9970 bp, 7 predicted proteins | sample 1543141 | NCBI WGS metagenome assembly OFRW01 (sample SAMEA4005047, study PRJEB22522) | seawater metagenome | reverse complement strand
TGTCCTAATAGCCGTATCATGGCAATAATGATGTCCTAATTGCCGTATCATGCAATAATGATGTCCTAATAGCCACATTGAACGAGTTGACGTGCGCAAAGCGACATGGCTAAGCGATGAGACATGATAGAGACATCGGGTCACGGGGACACGGTAGCCGGGACCGTGGGCCAGATTTTGGTACATGAACCGACTTCCCGGTCCCATTGGAACTATAGTTACGGCCATTTCAGCGATATACATGTACGAGGTCTCGTGCGGGAACCACTACAACTTCTCGATGGGACATGGTAGAGACATCGGGTCACCGGGACACGGTAGCCGGGACCGTGGGCCAAATTTTGGTACATCAACCGACTTGCTAGTCCCAGTAGCGGCGGAGTAATGGCCCAAAGTCTTCCCGGTAGGCTAATTGTAAAAAAAATTTTTTTTTTTTCAAAGTAATCAAAAAAATGCAGTTCAACTCGTGCCCCGCACCTGCATTTTTTTGACTACTTTGGGGATTTTTTTTTAAAATGCAGCTACGGCCCCGCACTCACCGGCAACGGGTAGCCAGCTCTTCTCCGAGCATTTTGGTGCAAGAATCAGGTCTGTGGGCCCGTTAGAAACAGAGTTACGGCTATTTTAGCGATATAGGCCTACGAGGGGCGTGCGGAAAGTGCCCTAACTTTTCGATGCAGATAGATAGAGACATCGGGTCACCGGGACACGGTAGCCAGAACCGAGATGTACCTCCGGTAAAAAATTTGAAAATTAGAACCCACTGCGAGGCCCCCAAAACACCGGTGTTGTCAATAAAACTCGTTTTTTACCAGTTGAGCTACATTTTAACCCACTTCCCAGTGTCGTAGCTCCACGGACTCGACGGTTCCGAGTCCGCGCTGGGATTCCTCACATTTTGGTACAGAAAGCAGGTCGCTGGCCCCATCCGGCCCCTACTTGGAGCCATTTTCACTCAAATTAACCAAGTATGCTACATTTTACCTCACTTGCCAGTGTCGTAGCTCCACGGACTCGACGGTTCCGAGTCCGCGCTGGCCTTGCGCACATTTTGGTAAAAGAATCAAGTCTCTGGGTCCATTAGAACCGTATCTATGCCGAGATCATTAAGTTTATCGCGGTGGGACCCCCTCTCGGTCCAAAAATTCATCTACTCCGCCTGGGCCAGTCCTTGGGAGAAACTTATTTCGCCTACATGGCCGGGTATTTGAGAGTCAATGATTTCCCCCGACATCTCGTGCGGAAACCGCCCTAACTTTTCGATGCAAATAGATAGAGACATCGGGTCACCGGGACACGGTAGCCAAGACCGGGATGTACTCTGGGTTAAAATTTTGAAAATTAGAACCCACTGCGAGACCGCCAAAACACCGGTTTTGTCAATAAAACTCAAATTAACCAAGTATGCTACATTTTAACCCACTTGCCAGTGTCGTAGCTCCACGGACTCGACGGTTCCGAGTCCGCGCTGGCCGTCCGCACATTTTGGTAAAAAAAGCAGGTCGCTGGCCCCATCCGGCCCGTAATTAGGGCGAAATGACGATTCACTACATCGGCTCGAACCTGCAACTCGCCGTATCGACCACTGCGACCGGTCGGGGCGCTTCGGTACCCGGTCCATCGTTCTAGTTGGGCCCTCTGCCCCCTAGAACCGTTGGAATTTCGTGGCTAACCCTCTTAGAAGCCGAGATCTCGATTTCAAACCTTAATGGCATCTGGTTCGAGGGGTACATACTACAGATAGGGAAGTTTTTTAGAGACCGACTCTCTCTAAATGATCAGGATTGATATTCAGGCGAGCGCGCTGTGGCCGCAGTGTGATCGAATCGGACGAGGTTTTCTAGGGTGATTCGAGGGTCGCTCGGGCAGGCAGGCCGGGCGGGCAGCGGACGGTAGGCACTGACTGATCAAGTTTGATCTCGGGGTCGCACTGGCTGGCAGGCCTTGCCGGGGATCGGTTTGAGACCTAGAAATCGTTGGATAGGGTCGAACGGGCTGGCAGCCCTGGCCGGGGATCGATTTGAGAGGTAGAAAACGTTGGGAAGGGTCGAACGGGCTGGTAGCCCTGGCCGGGGATCGATTTGAGACCTAGAAAACGGTTCGATAGGGTCGCACGGGCAGGCGGCCCTGGCCGGGGATCGATTTGAGACATGAAAACGTTAGACTCTGGGTCGAACGGGCTGGTAGCCCTGGCCGGGGATCGATTTGAGACATGAAAACGTTAGACTCTGGGTCGAACGGGCTGGCAGCCCTGGCCGGGGATCGATTTGAGACATGAAAACGTTAGACTCTGGGTCGAACGGGCTGGCAGCCCTGGCCGGGGATCGATTTGAGACCTAGAAAACGTTGGATAGGGTCGAACGGGCTGGCAGCCCTGGCCGGGGATCGATTTGAGACATGAAAAAGATCTCTGAGGGGTTTAACGAATTGCGAACGCTGGTCCGGTTATCACTCTGACCACGTTATACGCTGGTTTCCGTTCAACGTTCTGCCCACCCCC
>OFRW01000062.1_pt1 | contig 10710 bp, 2 predicted proteins | sample 1543141 | NCBI WGS metagenome assembly OFRW01 (sample SAMEA4005047, study PRJEB22522) | seawater metagenome | reverse complement strand
CGTATGTACAGTGTGCAATACACTGTCCAAGGACTCTCTAGTGAAACGTAGGCTTCTCTGGACGAAATCGTCCGCCCATTCGGAGTATAACTCCTTCTGTATTTCTGCAGAAGGTTTTTCAACCTTCTTAAAAAATACACCCACGGCAGGTGCTCTCTGCACGATCGCATCAACAGGCATCGGAGGTGCCATCGGTAATGCGACCGTAGCCTGAGCAGCCTTTGGTGGGGTCGCTAATGCTGCAGCAGCTCGCTGAGTCCATTTGTTACCTGTCTGGGACTCAGGTCCTGGATGTTGCAATCCGGGGTACTCCTCAGCTGAGGTCTCAGTTGACACGGCAACTTTCTTGTTTGGAGTCGTAGGACTTCTCCTCGCCCCGGTCCCACGGTTCAAAGGTGACACGTGCTCCATACCAGTCCGAATGACGGTATTGGAGGCGGACGCTGGAGGCGAGTTATCCCGGGACCGTTTCGTCGATCCTCTCCGAGAGTTAGAGCTGGACCTCTTGGGTCCGCCCTGACTCCTTATCCGGCGATATTCAATAATCGCACTCCAGAGCTCGTCTGGTACATCCAACCTGGCCTTAGTAGGGTTGTGGCAGAACTGGGCCACCAACTTACTCTTAGGACCAGGATTGGTCTTCGCGAAACCTTTGCTATTATGTTTCATGGTGTCCATACACCGGTCTCGTTCGAATGTATCGTATTCGATCATCAGCTCTCTGTGGAGCTTCACTACCCGTTCGCTGGCATCCACAATCCCCAAGCTGTGGGCGTCAACTAAATGACGCACTAGCTCACTCCGGCGGAAAGCGGTGAAACCCTCCGGGCATCTCAGGTTGGGCTTACCCACCTTGTGGTCGCATCTGTATGCGGGCGCATGATGCATATGATGCGTCACGAGATGTCTCATGTACGCCACCTTAGTAGCGAACATGAAGACCTCTCCACTCATGCTTCGGCAAATAGAGAAAGGGCACTCCACCACCTCCTTGTCTCTATAATGTTCCTCCAGAGCCCACTTAAACTTCAACCTCGTGGTTTTGTCATAGTAGAGCTCTGGCCAAGTCCGAATCTTGTCCAGCCAAGTGCCGAACCACTTACTCGGACTCGCGACTTTCATCGACGGACGAATCCAGTCCTCGTCATCTGACTCCTCGTCCTTGTTGTACAAGGCTGGAAGCCTGTGAGACCGTGAGTCGATCCTACAGTCTTCCAGACACCTCGGGGTCATGATCTGGAATCCGCCTCTAGCGTTCTCCCATTTTCGGTTTTCCACATCACTGTGGGAAACTTCAGGCTCCTCATTGTCGCTCACTCGGAGTGGCGATTCCTCGTAATCGTCACTCGGGATGTCGTCAACTTCATCGGGCGCATCTCCTGCCATCTGAACCCAACTTGTAGGTTTTTCTGGATCTACCTCCATCTTGACTACTGTTCCTATAACAGGACTCAGTATTGGCGTCGTTTTAGCTGGTTTGGGAACCTTCGGACTGTTCAGAAGAATCTCGGCCACTTTCTTGTCAGCAATGGCCGCTTTCCTACCCTGAACAAGACTGAACTTTGCTGCTGGTTTCCCGTCTGTCTCCATATCCGTTTCACCGGATAACGCAGGACGTTTTGCCGCCTCCTTAGCGTCTAGTGCCGCCTGGAGTTTCTGTAAATCTATGACAGCTTTACTTTCCACAATGGCCTCCAGGCATTGACTTCGCGTTCTCTTTGCCTGGTCTCCAGCTTGGAATACTCCCAACTCGGAGTCTGTAACCAGGTAAATTCTAGGCTTGGGCATCTCCACACTTGCCGCTTTCATCTCAGCCTTTCCCAGGTAATCTACGCACTCGCAGACCCGTCGATAATACTTTTTATCACTGATTACAATGCCGGTTACTCCAGCCCAATCGTAATCTTTAGTTTCCTTGATCTCACTCGGAGGACGGATAACTTCCTGAAGGCATGCTGACTCTACGTCGTAGATCGCCTTCCTTAAATGCTGGCACACGTTCAGCCCTTTTTGCAATTCTGCAAAATCTCCAACCCACTCGGGTGGGATGAGGGCGACCATGTCCTTTCCTAGTGCACCTAATAACATAGTGACTAAATCGACAGGAATTCTGACTTTCTGCCTCTGCAACATAGGGGCGATGAAGATCTCTTGACCTTCATAACATGAATCAAACTTATTCATTACATCAGACATGCGACCTCTCGCTTCTGATTCCGCATTTGCCCTAGTTTTTCTCACTGATGTAGTACCAGGAGACTTAACTTTAGTCTTAGTTGGAGAGGAACCCGAAGGTGTCGTCTCCACAGGTGGAGGCTTACTACCTGGACTACGCCCTCTTGGACGTGGCACAGTAGCAGGCTTTCTCTCAGTAGACTGAGAACGACTGCGACTCCTGTGTCTAGAGGATTTCCCTTTAGGCAGAGTCGCGTTCACCTTTAAAAGTATTTTAGGTACTTTTAATTTCTCTTTCGGAGTGTCTGGAGGAGGCATAGCTTGCTTATCCTTCTCCACCACACTCGGACTGTTTTCTATAGCTTGCTGAATAGCACTTTGAAGTGTCTCTGCATCTATTCCTGTGGCTTGGTCGTTGCTTGGGTCAACAACTACCGCCACATACTCATCAGGTATGGTCTGCATAACCACGTCCGAGTCATTCGAACTCGGACTATCCAGAGGTACCGTCTGATACACAGGTGGAGGCAAAGGGGCTTCCGCATTTACTGACATTTTCAGCATTTTGGAAGCCACATCGTCTGCGTCACCGAGTTTGGTAGGCGATGATTCAGCAGTTCTTAAACTGGCCAACTCATCGTCGTCCCAAACACTTCTCTCTCTGTCAAGAGGGGATACTACGGGTCCTACTGGATCCAACAAAGCGTCATCAAGTTGTTCTGACTCGCTCTCTACTGAGACACTGTCACCAGTGGCTTCGTCTCCGGAGTCCCCGGAGTCCCCACTTGATAGTGGTTCCATGTCCTCCTCGAGGGCCTTCTCGGCCATCGAGGAGACAATGTTCCCCTGGCTAGTTAGCAGGAGCTAACCAGCCTGGTTTCAAGAGTGGTGGAGTTCACGATTTAATAGAAGTATGATTCTATTAGATCGTAAAAACTTTTGCTCGTGTCACACACGTCTACTTGATCCCGCAGTGGAATCAAGATGGTGGTTCCCGCTTGATCCCGTGACCTTTCTCGCCCCACGAGATCTCGCGTCCCAGCGCACGTCCGCCCCTGACCTAATTAATGGAATTAGGTCACGACTTTCGCTCGCTGTTTTAACTAGGTCACACAAATGCCGTCTAATAGACCGTGCACGACTCGGGTCTTCGGGAGCTCAGATGGAGAATATACATAGTCGAAACGTATGTACCGGATATTCCGTCCACCGCCCACAGGTGCTCCGAGAAGGGGCCTATCCGACTACATCTGGACACATTAGTTAATTTCTCAACAAAAAACAGATTACACTCGTGTGTATTGAACTTTAAGTTGATATAGTCTGCGTCGTGAAACGTGGACTACGCCGGAGGCCAATGGCTCCGTCTGGTTTCAACTTGGCGATAGGTTGAGCCTCCCGAGGTTGTCCGGTAGCCGTACGAATAACCTTCCTCTCCCCATCGTCTTCAATCAACGAGGTTGGTACCTTAGTTTTACCCTTAGTACCTTTCTTCCTCTTCTTCTTTATTTTCTTTTTCTCCACAACTGGTGGAATCACCTTCTCAACAAGTTTCAATTTTCTTGGTCTCCCAGGACCTCTCTTCACAGGGGCAGACTCCAATACTCGGAGTCTGTCCTCCTCAATAATTTCCATTATTCCATCTCCAAACATTTCTGTGGTGAGACTAATGCCTCGCCATGCACGTAAACGTGCGACGTGGGATTTATACAATCGTCCTATAAGAGAACGTATAATTACAGTGGTATCACTAATAACTCGGATGACCGTAAACGGTCCATCCCAGTTTTTAGCTAACTTGAGGTTGACAAGTGGTTGATGTATTCTTATCACCTCATCTCCGACTGTCCAATGTCGCGGTTTAAGACCAGTATCAAAACCAGTCTTTTGCCAGACAGCACTCTTCTGTAATTGAATACGTACAAGTTCATATGCATATTTGAATTTATCTCGTAAAGATTCAACAAATACTACATGACACGGTAGTTCAGGGTTCATTCCTACCACTCCGAATACCAAATCTACAGGCATTATTATATCCTCTCCGAACACTAAAAGATTAGGTGAGCAATTTGTGGTTGAATGCACAGTACCATTATAGGCATGTGATACAAATTCACATTTTTCATCCCAATCATCCATTTGTTCATTTACTAGTGGTTTAAGGACTGAAATTAGAGTCCGATTAAACCTTTCTACCTGACCATCACTCTGTGGTCTATATGGGTTTGTACGTGTCTTGCAAATGCATAAGTATTCACACATTGCTTTCCAAATATTACCCTCAAATTCTCGTCCCTGATCACTGTGTAACATCAAAGGGACACCTAGATGTAATACCCAACCTTTTACAAGGGTGGCAGCACATGTAGCAGCAGTGTGATCCTTTAATGGAAAAACTCTCGTGTATTTTGTATAGTAGTCTGTTACTACCATCATTACTACATTACCATTTGGGGTTGTTTTCAGACCCCCTATAATGTCAACAGCGATTCTTCCGAATCTTACACCGAATAACTCCTGAGACAAGGGCATTTTTCCAACGCCTGGTCCAGGTTTAGATAAACAGCAATCTGGACATCCAGCTATCCATCTTATTAAATCTTGTGTCATACCAGGCCAATAATACTTCCGAGAGAGACGTTCCAAAGCACGTTTCTTTCCAAAGTGGCCACTGACATCATGTCCATGGACCCAATACAGAATATCGCGTCTCATAGCTTGTGGTATCACAATTTGCAAATGTTTGTCACCATTGTTTTTTGTTTTCCAACGATGTACACAACCCCTGCGTACTTCTAACTCGGTCCATTGAGATAGGAAGCGTCGCATTTCAATACCCTCCAGAGATAAATCTGGACGAGAAGGTCTAATACCGGTAGGTAGTAATTTCAGTAAACGTTTACAAACTCCGTCTGTTTCTTGGAATTTCTTGATAGTAGATAGTGACCAACCAATCATGTTGTCTATCTCCTTGTCAAAAGGTAACCTGACTCCCGCCATTATAGCATTATGAGCCCCACAGTCATCACAGCTTGTATTGTTACATTTTTGTACCGGCTTTCGGGACAGCGCGTCTGCATTTATATGCTTGACACCCGGCCTATGTTGGATCTGCTCGTGAGTTAATCCAAATTCTGAGAGATGAGCCAGCCATCGGCCTATCATTCCCTCTGCATCCTTAAAATTCAATAGCCACCTAAGTGAAGAGTGATCAGTACGTAACGTAAAGTCACTACCCCATAGGAAGTGTTTAAATTTCTTGGTATACACAATTACTGCTAAAAGTTCCCTTTTAGTCGTGCAGTAATTTCGTTGCGCCTTACTCATAGTATTACTAGCAAATGCTAAAGGTACCTCTACCCCGTCTTGGACCTGAGACAGGGCCGCACCTATACTTTCATTGCTAGCGTCCGTATCCAATATAAAATGCCCAAAATCATTTGGGTATCTTAATACTGGAGTCTCCTTAAACAATTGTTTTACGGCTGCAAAGGATTCATCCTGTGCCACACCCCATGGAAAAGCTTCGCTTTTACGTCCGGGGGTCCAATGGGACAACGTCTGCATTGGATAACTCAGTTTTGAGTAACCAGGCAGAAACTCCCTGTAGTAGGAGCAGAATCCTAAGAACGATCTTACATCTTTAGGACCCCTTGGTTTCTCCCAATTTGTGACCGCATCAAGCTTATCTGGATCAGCTTTCATCCCAGATGGCTCAATAATCCTACCTAGATAGTTAATCGATTTCTTAAAAAGATGACATTTACTAGGTTTCAGTTTTAATCCGTTTGATATCAAACGCTCTAGTACCATTTTAAGGTTCTCTAGACATTCATCAAAGGTTTTTCCAAACACTATGACATCGTCCAAGTACACCAGACATCTTTTCCATAATATGTCACTCAATAGAGTTTCCATCATGGCTTCGAATGTCGCAGGTGCATTGCATAGGCCAAAAGGCATCACGTTGTATTGAAACAATCCGATGTGACTAGAGAAAGCCGTTTTCTCCATATCTTCAGGTTTCATTCCAACTTGCCAATACCCAGACATTAAATCTAGCGTACAAAACCATTCATTGCCTCCTAAAGAGTCCAATGTTTCGTCTATGCGTGGTAAGGGGTAAGAATTCTTCTTTGTTACCCCATTCAATTTCCTGTAATCAATACAAAATCTAATGGTACCATCCTTCTTGGTAACCATACATACTGGGCTAGACCAAGGGCTTGTACTAGGTACAACCACCCCTTGTAGCAACATTTTCTCGATTTCCACCTCTGCCACCAATTTCTTGGCTAAAGGTAGTCTTCTATACGGAATCTTAAATGGTTCTGCATCACCAGTGTCAATATTGTGTAACACTTTGTCTGTTCTACCAAGAGGTTCCCCCTCCTTGGCAAACGCATCAGAACACATTTTAATCATATTAGTGAGTTTTTGTAATTGTTCAGTATCTGTAATACATGTATCTGTCAAAACTTTTTCAACTTCTTTTGATAAAGATTTTGTCTCCAGGTTTGAGACTGGTAGATCTAGTATGCTACCGGTGACTGCCTCTGCAAGTACTACCTTTCCAACTTTAGTGCCTTTCTGCAGATATACAGTCTCCATACCTGGATTAGATACCGGGAATACTGACCAGTTAGCGTTAGCTACTAGAGTATCCAACGATTCTAAGCCTATACTAGACAACAGAATCACATCAGGTTCCATTACGGCCACCTGACCTTTCATTTTACCATCTCCTTGGTAAAGGATATCACATGTTTGTCCCGGAGGGATCTTCACAGTCTGTACCACAGACGCAATACAACTCACTTGTCTTAATACACATTGGCTATGCAGCCTATAGGGATGCTCGATCTCCAGTACCCCACTTTTTGGTCTGAGAACTGCTCCATATAGTGCTGCAAAATCCAACCCTACAATTCCTTCATCTTGTATATCAGCAATAACTGGACTGAAGGCAAATTCCTTGTCATCAATCCTAAGTTTCATAAACCTCCTTCCATATGTCTGCAACCTGCTACCGTCGGCCAGCCGGGCACTTCGCCTCATTTTGAGGGTCTCATCCCCGCTCGACACTAAGTCATAGAATCCTCGGGACACCATGGAGTGGCTAGCTCCGGTATCAACCAAAAATTCTGCGACCTTTCCCTTCACAGATACAGATATATACCATCTCCTCCCACCCAAAGGTGAAGGATCTCCCAAGAACCGGCTAGATTCGTTATCAGCACCTGACACATATCCACGTCCTTTTAAGTATTCCAGACAAGGATGACCAGGGGGAAGGCGCGCACTAGACACCCGGACTAGTTCGGCGCACCAACCTTCCTCTATCTCAGTACCTGATTTCTCAGTCATTTTGCTCCCTTCGCAAACTGGTATACTGATACCTCTATTCGTCGATGGTTTGGCTATAGAATCCTGGCGATCAACCACGGTATTCTCCTCACCTAAACTCATCCCAATAGCTTTAGGATCTGCTTTCACTCCTGTAGCTCCATCATGGGTGATGGCACTATGGCATAGATTAACACATGGGGTTACCAGTTTTGCCACTGTAGTAACCCCTTCTAGTTTTCCACAACTTTCTCCAGGGGTTCGTCCCTTACGGAACTGGTTTGGGGGGGTTTGTTCCCAGTGTAACGTGGGATAGGCTTTACGGCCATACACTCCCTGGCCAAATGACCAAGTTGCTGGCACCGGTTGCACACCACTGTAGCTGGGTCAACCCATGGACGTCTATTATCCACATTCGAAAGTCTGAATTTCTTCATCAGATTTTCCTCCAGCACATTTAATTGCTGATTCGTCATGGGTAACCCTTCTACCAGTTGATTGTTTCCAATCGCCTTTGGTAGGATAGCAGGAAGCCCACTAGTCGAAGTTACTGGCTGTTGCCTTTTTGCTAACTTCTGTTTTTCCCAATCTTCTGGGGTCAACCAAGTACGTCTAGGTTTTGAATAACCTTTGTTTTTATCAAATTTATTTTTAGGCATAAATTTCCCATTTTGTATATAGCATACCTGATAGCTTTCATCACTGTCAGAATCATCATCCACAGACTGTTCATCCTGTACTTGTTGAACAGGGGAACAATATGCGACTGCTGATGTACGAGGTTGTATTAACCCAGCGAACATTAGTTTCTTCTTATCGAAGTTATCTAATGCTATAAACAGATCGGCTAGAGCAGCCTCTGGTTTCCATGCCTCAGCAGCTACCTGCTGATGTTCTGGGTTTATAAGCCCGGTACAGAATCTTTTAAACAGATCCTCGATGAATTCTTTATCATCATATCTCCATCGGGGTCTTGCTTTATGTAGCAATCCCTTCAGTTCCAGTCCATAAACCTTAGCTGATTCATCCTTCTTCTGCCCCCTCTTCCAGTAAGCAGTCATAGGATCCTCAGCTACTAGTGAACCAAACAGATAAGCAGCTGAAGCCACTAAATCATCATAAGTGCCGGTTGCCCCGTACACCTGTCTCCACTGCTCAACAGCAGCTTTACCTGGTCCATCTTTTAACCATGCAATCAATTGTGGTAGGGATTGTTCTTTGTCCCAACCACTGCAGTCCATATCATCAAGGAAGTTTTGATATTCCTCCTTCCACGGACTCTTACCATTGTAAGGTTTTGGGACCTTGGCAACTCTCCGGGCAGCATTACTAGAGCCCATTAATCTATTGGCTTGTTTCATTGTCCAAGCCATTACTTCAGTGCCGTCTGTTACATCATGGAAACAGTCGATTCCTAAACCCCCTATAACAGGATTATTGTCCATAATGACTTGCATTGTTTGTGACATAGACTTTCGTCTATTATAAGGCACATTCGGATCACGTTGATCATCATTTATCCCACTACGAGTGACTTGATTAGAGACACTCGGAGTGATACTCGGACTCATACTAGTAGTCACAGCGTTGTTTAACCCGGACTGAGATTGATGATTATTATCATTATATCTCACGTCCTGATTAGGCATGCGCAACGTCTGTTGTTGCACCTTTGAAGCCTGGCCTTGGTTATTCAAACCATCACTGTAATTCACTCTATTCTGTGAATTACCTTGTCTCTGAAAGACACCACCTGCCAAGTTTAACTGAGGCTGGGTTGACGTATGTCCAGTTGCAAAGTATTGATTCCCTTGCACTGTACCTCGTTGATCTGTAGCCGCTGATGGTTGTGTCCCAACAGTTGCTGTTTGTTCACCCGAAATGGATCCATCCTGACTAATTAGTCCGGATTGACTTACGTTTCGATGAAATGGAGTCGAATTTCCTAAAGGAATACTCTGTCCATATGCATCCAAATTTATAATCGGTCTGATGTTTTCATCAGGTTTACCCTGCTCCATCTCCTTGGCCTTACAATATCCAGTTAATAATAACTTCTTGGCTTCAAGTGTTGCCACTTCTAATCTGATACTCTCGCGTTTCAAGCTGAGTTCACTCATTTTTTCATTAGCTATCTTAGCTCCTACTTCAATGTTATTGATCTGCTTCTCATTTATAGAGCGTAGCTGTTCAATGTTCACCTGATAGGTATCCCTCTCAGCTTCAAACGTCAAGCGTCTAGTCATCAGATCATGGATCTTATCTTGTTCTCTCCGAATAACTTCTGCATTATCAGAGGAGTTTCTTGGATTATTTTCCCGATACTCTTGTAATTGATCTTTTTCTCGTTGTAATGATCTCCTAACATCATCACGTTCTTCAAAAATAGCATTTATGTCTAACTTGAGATTTGCACCAAGTATCTCATTTTCTTCCTGATATTCATCTCTAGCCATAGTTAGACGATTCAATTCTTGATTCAAATCTTCGAATTGCAATTCTTTCAAATGTCTAGTAGTCTCCATTGTTGGGAGTCTACTACGAGCATCTACATTTGAACCACCCGGTCCGAATACCGAGTCGTTCATCTGGAATAAGCTTCCTTCTAGGTCTGGCTGCCTCATGCGGCTAGGCCATTCCTCGTCTCTTGACATAGCGGGTCGTTCCCCTCTAATGTCTACAGTTTCTGGAACTTCACCCTCTTCTAGGGTGACATTCCCCAGCCCACGACGCCATTCGCGTGGGCTACTCGGAGCCCGTTTGGCCAGTTCCGGGCCGGAACTGGCCGGCTATACCAACCGCAACTGGTCACGGCACCAGTGTAACGGTTTGTTACCCCTTAATATAAATAAGGTAAACACGAACAAGGTTCAACTGCGGTATAGAATGCCAAACAGGCGTCTTTATTACACGATACTATTACTCGTCCACTCCGAGTTCCTTATTCGGAGTGGAGGTGTCGGCTACCCCACAGGCCTGCTGGGGAGCTCAGGACCGGGACGTCCTTTCGGGTCGAGTCAGAGGGACTGACTGAGGAAGGGCCCAGGTGGTCACGTGGACGATGGTCTCGCCCACGAGAGCCGCCTGGGAGGAACTAAACACATTAATAAACAGGGGAGTCCTCTATGGGAGAGGGGAAGAACTAAACATACACGTAATACATATACGATATTCATGCCCCTACAC
>OFRW01000061.1_pt1 | contig 10757 bp, 7 predicted proteins | sample 1543141 | NCBI WGS metagenome assembly OFRW01 (sample SAMEA4005047, study PRJEB22522) | seawater metagenome | reverse complement strand
GATTCTATATAGATTTTTTGTCCTGAGAACCTTTAGTAGTATCAGAAGTATAAGTAGTATCAGTACCAGCTGCATGGTGCTACTAAAGCTTAAATACAGACAAAGATTCTATAGAGGTATCGATTTGTTCTGGGTGTAGAGCGTATTTTATTATTCGGAATGCATGGTTTTACTCGAAGGTACAATAATTTTTGGAGTCCCACAACATCGCCAGAAATTCCTACAAGTAGGTATGTGAGCGAAGCGAGCACAGGGTACATCCAGGGTGCAATTTGTTTTACCTTTTTTTCTTCTTTCTTTTTGGTTTCGTGGTGTGTTTTTTTTATAATTAAAATTACAATATTTACACACTTGTCTTATCTTTAATAATTAACTTCATTATGGCAGGCATCAAGAAAAAGTCTGCCAAAACAGCAACTAAAATTGCACTAGCTGTCAAAACACCAAAGTCAAACATGTTATTCATTTGAGAAAAGGTCAGCACAAGGAAACCAAGAGCAAGAACTATTGATGTCAATGTAATGGCTCTTCCAGTTCCAAGCAATGTAAGCCTTACCGCCTTATCAACATCATTATACTTAAGCTCATACCTTCTAAAGTTATGCATAAAGTGAACGGTATCGTCAACAGCAAGTCCAAGCGCTATTGCACCAATTAATAAAGTGAACATATCAAGAGGCATTTTAAAAACAACCATAATTGTTGAAAGAAAAATTATAGGCAAAATATTTGGAATCATACTAATAAGGCCGATTTTTAAGTTGCCTATTAATAGAACCATAAGTACAGTAATCAGTGAAAATGCTAGGACATAACTAAACGCACTACTATAAATTGCCTCTTCAAAAGTTACGGTCATCAAAGTTCCAATGCCTGTGAAAGTAACTTTAGCAAGAGGGCCAAATTTTTGGTCTAGGTATACCTGTGCACTGTCTATAAAAATATTGGCCTCGAGTGAGTCAATAAAAGGGGTTTTTAATGTTAGTCGAGCTTTAGAGTAATTTGCATCTACAAGGCTCGAAAGGTCTTCATTACCACTGCTTTCAAAAAGCAAGAATTCCTGAGCAATCAAGTCAGGATCATCAGGAATAGCATAATACTCTTCACGATTTTCATTAAGCGCTCTATTTGTTTCCTTAATAACGTCAATATAGCTAATGACTTTACCAACAAACATGTTTCCGGTTGAGATGGAATTTATATTTTGAGAAACGTCATCAATTACTCTTAAAAGCTCTGGGTTATAAAGGCCATTTGTTTCTCCAGTATCAATAATAACTTCAAGCGTAAGGGAGCCCTTCAGATTTTCATCGACTGCCTCAGTTGCAATGCGCGCAAAGTTGTCCTCAGGAAGCCATTGGAGCGGAAAATGTGAGAACCTTAGCTGAGCTGCAACTATAGCCGCACAAATTATTAACACAGTGCTTACTGAAACTATCAGCTTAGGGCGTCCAGTTGCAAACACACTTATGCCAACAAGGGCTCTGTCCATTAGAGTTTGGCCGTTATTATCAGTACTCATGTTAACTGTACTAACCTTAGTTATTGATATTAAAGCAGGCAAAAAGACAAGAGTAAATACTAGGCCAATCATTACGCCACTACTTGCAAAAATACCAAGATCTGCTACGGGCGCAACTCCAGAAAAAGAGAAAGACCACAAGCCAACGGCAGTAGTAATAGACGTCATTATAATTGCCAGGCCCGAGTGGCCCATTGCATATCTAAGAGAGGCTTTTTTGTCGTTTGTTGTAGCAAAGTCCTTATAAAAAACAGCCAGTAAATGGATAGATGCGCTAGTTACAACTGCCAACAAAAAGGTTGGCATAATTTGAGTGGCCATTGTGAAGGGGGCAGAAAAGACGGACATTAACGAGACGGTGGTTATAAGCGTAAGAGATACACAAGCCAATGGCAATATCACCCCTGAAATTCGCCTAAATAGAGCAAACAAGACAACCATGATAACTACCATCATCAAGCTAATAAAAACAACTGAATCGTTCATTAAGGCTTGTTTAAAAATTCCCGCAATTGCCGCCGAGCCTGATAAGTATATTTTAAAATCTTCTCCATCAAAACGCTGCATGATAAGCTGAGTTTTTGCAATTATTTCATCGTTCTCAGCATCGGTTAAATACACCCTTTGTCCACCTAAGCTATCATCGTCAAACTCTAGACCATCGTCAAACTCTAGACCATCGTCAAACTCTAGACCATCGTCAAACTCTAAACTATCTGACTCATTCGACAGTCCTTTATTCGAGTATGTTTCTGTGTCTATAGTAACGGTAGTCATCGTAAAGTCTTCACTATAAAGTGAGTTTTCATAAAGACTGTTACTGGTGACTATTTCCTTAAGCTTGAATAAAGCTTCTTCGGTTTCTGGAGGGCTGTCGATTAAAGGCTCAACAATTAGCTCGCCCTCAATTCCATAGGTATTCCTAGCGTTTATTAGAGAGTCAACGCCTTTAATATTTGGAAGTTCGCTCTCTAAAGCATCATGGAAACTGTCAAGCTTCTTTAAGAAGTTTAAATCAAAAATGTTTCCAGTTTTAACGGCAATCATTAGTTTTTCGTCTCTACCAAACTGATCTCTAAATATGTCGTACTCAACTCGCATCGGGTCAGTCTTGTGTAAAAACCCTTCGGTAGTTGTATCAATCTTTAAAGATGGTAATTGTGAGCCAAGAGCCACCACAAGAAGAAAAATAATTAATATAGTTTTCTTTGCATTTTCAAAAAGCCAATCAGAAAAAAGCTCTATTTTTAATTCAGTTTTTGTTCGCCAATTCATAATATTTTAAGGTTAATTCCAATGTGGGGTATATAGTGACTACAAAAGAGATTTAAAGCCCGCATATTATATGTTAGGCATTAAACAGTATGTCTGAAATTCCAAAAATATGGCTTCGGAGTTGGTATAGTGGCCTTATAAAGGCTCTATTAAAGCCTCTTGTTTGTTTTCTTGATTTTGATTATTTTTCATTGCTCGCCAAGAAACATAAAGGCCACTAAGAATGATGATAATTAATCCGAATACTGCTTGAATATTAGGCACAAACCCGAAAATCAAATAACTCAAAATAATGGCAACTACGATTTCAAAATAATTAAAAGGGCTTAGTTCTGATGCACTAGCAAATTCAAAAGCTTTAATAATCATAAAGTGCGAGGTTGCAGCAAAAAATCCCATTGCTGCGCCCATTAATACAGCCTTTAAATCAGGTGTTACCCATTGAACTGCTGCTAGTGGTGCCATTATTAGCAGGCCCACGACTGCAGAATAAAATAAAGTCAAAACTGGTGGCGCACGAAAAGAAAGTTTTTTGGTTATGATAATATAAAGAGCATAGCAAAACCCAGCAATTAAGGCAAACAATAGAGACGGATCAAACTGCTCACTATCTGGCTGAAGAACCACGATAACTCCTATAAATCCTATTAAAACACCCACCCCAATAAATATATCAAAACGCTCTCCTAAAACAAAAGGCGAAAGGATTGCAACAACAAGTGGTGAGATGAATAACAGCGTAAGCGCTTCAGGAATGTCGTTGGTTACAATGGCTGCAAAAAAGAATAGTGTAGCTAGCGTAAGCATCAGGCCTCTTAAAAACTGCAGGCTAGGTTTTTCAGGAACTGAAAACAACTTAACTTTTTGCCAGGCCATCATTGGCAACAACCAAATAGCATGGAAAAAAAAGCGCGTCCATGTAACCTGTGTTACTGGGTAGTCTTCACTTAAAAGCTTGGCAAAAATATCCAAAAAAGGAACAAGTGACATCCCTAGGAGCATTAAGCCTATTCCTTTAAGCACTTTTATATTTGTAAACTTCATTAAGTCGAAATTAAGCAAGAGTGATGATTGTACATAACATGTTATGCAAGCAAGAAATAATATTAGCTCAAGTAATCCCTGTTGTTATCCCTCAACTTAAGGCTAATCTAAAGAGCACAGGTTAAGGTTTTTTATTGTTTCCGAAGAAAATTTAAGGAGAGCAAACTAAAAACCTTGGTGCCGTCGGACGGAGTCGAACCGTCACAGCTTGCGCTACAGCCCCCTCAAGGCTGCGTGTCTACCAATTTCACCACGACGGCCTTAATTAATTGCTGGGTATTTCGCTTGTGTCTGTTTCAAACGCATCATCGCTCATAGTTGGCTGTGACATAATGCTTTGGTCTGTGTCTGTTGCAGATCTTTCATTTGAAGCAAAATATGCAAGGCTTATGCTGGTTACAAAAAAACCAATAGCCAAGACTGCAGTTAATTTATATAAAAATGAATGCGCGCCTCTAGCCCCAAAAACTGATCCTGCTGCGCCAGAACCAAATGCTGCGCCAGCATCTGCACCCTTACCGTGCTGTATTAATATTAACCCAACTAGGCCTAGAGCCAACAATACATGAATTACTAAAATTATTTGAAATGTCATATTTAACCTGCCTTACATATTTGTAAAAAATCTTCTGCTTTAAGTGCAGCTCCGCCAATTAGCCCACCATCAATATCTGGACAAGAAATTAACTCAACCGCATTGCCTGCATTCATGCTTCCACCATATAGTATAGGTGTTTTTTGAGCAACGTTTTCACTACTCTTGCCTAAAAGGTTTCGTATAAATAAATGAACCGCTTGTGCTTGTTCTGGTGTTGCTGTCATGCCTGTTCCTATAGCCCATACTGGCTCATAAGCGACAATAATATTATGAAAAGAGTCAATTCCAAGAAGCTCAATAACAGCATTCATTTGCTCCTCAACAACCGCCTCAGTTTTTCCAGCCTCTCTATGCTCTAAGGACTCTCCAACACATAAAAGTGGGGTCAGTCCAGAGTCTATTGCGGCTTTAGTTTTTTCTGCTACAACCGAGCTTGTTTCGCCGTATAGGCTTCGTCTTTCAGAATGTCCAACGATAACGTGTTTAGCGCCAAAGTCTTTTATCATGTCCGCACTGACTTCACCAGTGAATGCGCCTGATGAGTTTATATTGAGGTTTTGAGCGCCAAGTTTTAAATTACTACCCTCTATTAAAGACTCGACCTGGGACAAGTATGGAAAAGGAACGCAAACCAAAACCTCTGAATTAACGCCGTCCATCCCAGACAATGTTCCGCCAATTAAACTCTTAACAGAGCCTTTATTAGCGTTCATTTTCCAGTTGCCAGCAATAATCGTTTTACGCATACTTTTAAGCCCATACAAAAAGAGGGCAATGTTACTCTAAAACAAGCACAAAATCAATTGCGAAATAGGCTTTAACCCTCCCCTGTGTTGTCTTTACTTAAGGCTTGGCATTTCGCGCATAAACATAGCTTTTTGTATTTCTTGCTCTGGCTCCTCAAAATTTTGCGCAGCAAGATGGCCTAAAAAAACTGCGTCTGCTATCAAGCCAGGCGACTCAGCATCCCCTATTAACTGGATGTGTTTTCTTTTGCTGCCTTCAATTCTATTGTTTTGCTCGATCAACTGATCGTAAAGAGTTGTATTTGGAATGCGCTCTGTAACCATCACTATTGCTGAACACTTAATATGTGTTATCTCTCCAGTAAACACACATTGGAGATTAAGACTTTGACCTTCAGCCTTTTCTATAGACTTATTGCAAATAATATTAACACCATTAAGAAGCAGTGATTTTTGAACCCTTTTTTGCTCTAAGGTTGACTCCGTCCACGGAGACACTATGCTTGCAGGGGTGATAAAAATTACCTGATGATCAGCGCTTAAATGGTCTGCAACAACTCCTCCCAAGTATCCCTGCTCATCATCATAAACAACAACAGGACCTTTTAATTTTTTACTGTCTTTTATCGCTTCTTCTGGGGTAAGCACCTTAAGCGACTCCATGCCTTGAATTGGTTTTCTTCTACTTCTTCCAACGCCGTCTTTTCGCCAACTAGAGCCAGTAGCTAAGAATATATTATTTATTCCAAGTTCGTTTATATGTGAAAAAGTTAATTCACTTTCTTTGTAGATTTCTATATTATTTTTTTGTTGTATCTCATAAAGCCTGTTGTCAGCAACTCGTTTCCAGGCAGAAAGCCCTTTGAGGCCAGCTTCAAAAATCACTCTGCCTCCTAGCTTAGAGCCTGCCTCAGCCAAAGTAACATGATAGCCACGCCTTGCCAGTTGCAAAGTGCACTCTAAACCCGATGGGCCAGATCCAACAACAAGCACTTTTTGGTCTGTCTTTTTAGGTTTAATTGATTCCGGGTCCCAGCCCCTTCTCCACTCTTCTCCCATAGTAGGGTTTTGAGTACATCGAATTGGAACTGCAAAATTGTCACTTGAAACACAAATATTACAGCCAATACATTCTTTTATTTGGTCAGTGTTTCCAGCTTTAATTTTGTTGGGAAGATAAGGGTCTGCTATTGAAGGTCTCGCTGCGCCAATAAGGTCTAAAGCTCCGCGCTCAATAAGGCTGACCATTAAGTCGGGAGAAGTAAGCCTTCCAACACCAACTACTGGTTTTGTTGTTATGCTTTTTACAAACTCAACATATGGGATTTGGTATCCCTCATTTGGCTCAAAACGAGAAGTTTGAGAGTCGTTGGCCCAATCAGAAACATTAACGTCCCATAGATCAGGAATCTCTGCCAGCATTTCAACTACCGCCCTACCTTCTTCGAAGAACTGCATTCCATCTTTACCCTTAAGCTCATCAACAGCAAACCTAAAAGCAACCGCACATGTGTCTCCAACAGCATCTTTAGTCTCTTCCAACAACTCTCGTGTCAAACGAACGCGATTTTCAATGCTGCCACCATACTCATCAGTCCGGTTGTTAATTTCTGGAAGGAGAAATTCTTGAGTAAGTGTCATCCCATGACCAGCATAGACATAAATAATATCAAACCCAGCGGCTTTGGCATTTATCGCCGCCTTTCGATGCCAGGCCCTAAACTCAGCAATGTCTTTTTTACTCATTCGCGAAGTTTGCTTGGGGTAAATAAGGTCTATTGACTGGCTTACAGGCGAGATAGCAGGAAGCCTTGAATATAAGTTGGCAGCATGATTTCCGTTATGAGCTAACTCTATCGCCGCAAGAGCGCCATGCTGATGAACAGCTTCTGTCATAAGGCGTAATGCTGGAATATCTCTTTTGTCCCAGATTCTTTGCTCTACGTACGGGGAAAGGTCTGAGCTTGGATGAATTTCTGTTTCCTCTGTGCTAACAACCCCCCACCCGCCTTTTGCTTTTAGAGCCCTCATTGCTGCGTGAGCTTGTGGTCTTTGGTGTCCCATACCACAACAATGAGGAACTTGATAAAAGCGATTTTTTGTAACAACAGGGCCAATCCTAACAGGCTCAAAAAGTCTACTATAAGGGTTATTTTTCATGTGTCATTTTTTCCAATATTTAAGTGTTTGAAGATCAAATTTATTATGTTTAACTATCTAAATTATATAGATATGGAATTAATAGAGAACAACAAATCTAAAGGGCTGAATATCAGCTTATTCTAACAAAGGCTTTGATCATCTTTGGGCTTATTACAGGTATCATTGGTACATTGTTTTCCTATTTAGCCTTTCTTTCTTATGTCTCAAACTTGGGTCCAATGCCTAGAATCCCTAAAAAATACACTGCCATTAGGCGAGTTCAGTGTATGGGTTAAACCCCTAAAAGCAGCTGAAAGAAACGAGACTCTTTACCTCTATGCTCCTAGTGCATCTGCCCTCAAATATATAAACAACCATAAAAATCTTGAGGCTGCAATTGTCCTAGCAGTGTCAGAATTTGATCGCAAACTAAAAGTTAGATTTGGGGTTGTTGATTCGAGTAAAAAAAGTGAGAGCCAAACAAAACATCACACAACTCCGCTGTTCCCAGAATATACTTTTGACAGCCTAGTTTTAGGAAGCGCCAATCAAGTAGCCGCTCTTGCGAGCAGACAAATTGCAGAGAAAATTGGGGCATCCCCATACAACCCTTTTATTATTTATGGTGAGTCTGGTCTTGGAAAAACTCATTTAATGCAAGCCGCAGGGCACTTAGCACTAGAAAAAAATCCAAATACTAAAATTATATATGTACCGTTAATGGATTTTGTAAGAAACATTACAACCAGCCTTCGGCACAATACAATCGAAAATGTTAAGCTTTTTTATCAGTCAGCTGATTTATTATTGGTCGACGATATTCACTTAATAGCTGGCAAAGATAAATCACAAGAAGAGTTTTTTCATATTTTTAATTTTTTGTTTAGCACAAAAAAACAAATTATTTTTACATGTGACCAACCACCTAAAAATATTAAAGATCTTGAAAATAGGCTTAAAACTCGTTTTTCTCAAGGGTTAAATTTACAGCTTTCTCCACCAGAGCTCGAAATGAGGGCGGCTATCCTGTTAAAGAAGTCTCAAAACCCTCAAATATCACTAAACCTTAGCGAAGATATTGCGCTTTTTATTGCGAGTCATGTTGTGTCAAATGTTAGAGATCTCGAAGGGGCGCTTCTAAAGCTTAAAGCTTTCGTAGATTTTTCTCAAATAGACCACTCATATATAACTAAGGATGTTGTAGAGGGTGCGCTTGGTGATCTTATTAAGCCAAAAAAACTTATTATTGAAGTAAATGAAGTGCAAAAAACAGTTAGTAAATATTATGGAATAACGGTTTCTGATTTAATTTCAAACTCACGTAAACAACATCTAGTTAAGGCAAGACAAATGGCAATCTACTTATGTCACGAACTAACGTCATTGTCATTAGCAAAAATAGGTCAAAATTTTGGAAATAGGGACCACTCTACGGTTTTATATTCTTGTGAAAAACTTAAAGGACTTATAAACATAAACGAAGAGATCAAAAACGATATTGAAAATATTACAATTAAAATTACTAACATATAAACAAAAAATTAAAAGTTGGACTGTTGATAAGATTCAAAACATCTTATAATTAGAATAATAACTAACAATAGTGTAAAAATAAGACTGTAGATACTAACAAGATATACACCCCTTATGCCTTTGATTTTAATAAGAAAAAGATAGAAATTAACAGAAAGTATGCACACTAATAATAATAATAATTAATTTATAAAGATAGGCAGCCTATGAACACCGAACTAAGCGTTGAAGAATTAATTGAACCATTACAAACAGTAATTGGAGTTGTCGAAAAAAAACAAACTCTCCCTATACTCTCACATGTTTTGATTCAATTAAAAAATAAAACCCTAACACTTACAACAACCGATATGGAGCTTGAAATAAGCGCCTCTAGTGAAATAAAAAGTGAAACAGAGGTAACGTTCACTATATATGCAAAAGACCTAATAGACATAGTAAGAAAACTTCCAGAAAAAACTAAGATTAAATTTAAAATTGAAGAAAACAAAGTATATCTAAATGCAAATAAAAATACATTTGAACTTAATACTTTTAATCATTTAGATTTTCCAGCCCTCCCCAAAACACAAAATACAAGTGTAATAAAAATTAAACAAGAGGCACTAAAAGAACTAATTGAAAATACAAGTTTTTCTATGGGAAATCAAGATATTCGGGCCTACTTAAACGGACTATTTTTTGAATTAAATAAGGACTCTTTAACAGTTGTTGCAACAGATGGACATAGACTCTCAATTGGTGAAGTTAAACAAAACAACAACTTAGAAGAGAGAAAAACAGTAATTCTTCCAAGAAAAGCCGTTCTAGAGCTTACCAAACTTTTAAATAAAAGCGCTCAAGATATGGCGGAAATTCATTTATCAGATAATTATTTTTCCCTAATAGACACAAATACAAAAATTATTAGTCGTTTGATTGATGGAAATTTTCCAAATTACAAGCAAGTTATGCCGACAGACTTTAGCAATACAATAGTCATAAATCGGGCTGATTTTCTCTCGAGCCTTCAGCAAGCTTCAATTTTTGTTGATGAAAGAACAAAGGGAGTAAAACTAGTTTTTAGAGATGATAAATTAAGTATTTTTTCACACTCAGAAAGAGGAAGAGCAGAAACTCAAATAGAGGTTACGAAACAAGAAAAAGAGCTTGAAATTGCCTTTAATATTCACTACCTAATTTCTGTATTAGAAAAACTAACTTCCAAAGAGATTAACATGGTAATACCTGGAGGTGAAAACAAATCTTGTCTTCTAAGCGCCATGGGTGATGAAAGTTATCAATACATAGTTATGCCAATGAGAATATAGTCACAAATATTAAATGGCAATAATTGAGAAACTCCATGTCGCAAGATTTAGAAATTTAAACGATCAATATTTAGAGCCCAACAAAAACATTAATTTAGTTCTTGGTTCTAACGGGCAGGGAAAAACAAACTTTATAGAGTCTTTATACTATCTAGGACACAACCGATCTTTTAAAACAAAAAATATTAAAGATGTCATCCCATTTAATGAAGAGCTTGTCCAAATAAACGCAATAATTGATGGTGAAAAAATAACCCTAAAAAAATCCAAACATAAAACCATCATTTTAGTTGGTGATGAAAAAATTTCAAGCAACAGTCTTTTAAGTCAACGCCTACCAACCCAAATTATTTCCCCAGATAGAGGTTTTGTTGTTGGGGGAACGCCAAAATTAAAAAGATCCTATTTAGATTGGGGGGTTTTTCATGACCACAAAGAAATATTAAAAACATATAAGTCTTACAATAAAACCCTAAAAAATATAAATGCAATTCTGGCGAGCAAAAATCAAAACCAGCTTGACGAGTGGCTTTCACAACTTTCTTTTTTGTCTGTTGAAATATCTCAAGCAAGAATCAACTATATAC
>OFRW01000051.1_pt1 | contig 11814 bp, 7 predicted proteins | sample 1543141 | NCBI WGS metagenome assembly OFRW01 (sample SAMEA4005047, study PRJEB22522) | seawater metagenome | reverse complement strand
CTATTATAGGAGTCCACCTTATAGAGCCGCTTAGTAGAGAGGTTGACTCAAATTGACTTATTGACTGATTAGTAGTAGTATCACTCTTTGCAAATATGCCAATCTCATTGTTTGCAATAAAAATAAGAGAGGAGGCTACTATAGGCCCAGAAACACTGTCTGTTCTAATGTTTATAGTAAAAGACTTTGCATCTTCAGTGGCTACTCCTACTAGTTGAAAAGTCCCTGTATTTATAGAAGAAGTGCCCGTAGGAGTAAAACTTCCGGCTACAAAATCAAAGTCTACTCCTTGACTTGCGCCTTCTATAGTCCAATATAAAAGCTCTACAGGTACTCCCACTCCTGTACAATACATATCAAGAACATACTCAGGGCTAGATAAGTCGGACAGCCTAAAAAATAGTTGCTCTATACCGTTTGAGTCTACTAACTTTCTTCCTATAAAAGGAAAAGTTAAAATAGTTATAGTATCTAATACTGGCCCTGAAATACTATTTCTTCGTAATGTTATAATATCCGTTTTTGGCTCTGTTATAGCAGTGGAGGTAAGACTAAGATTTGCCAAACTCTCTGCGAAAGTTCCCACTAGTCTTAGTGATCCTAAGCTAGGAAAGTAAATACCAGAAGACGTATCAAAGTTCCAATATAAAAGCTCACTATTATCGAAGTTAGTAGTCTTAGCAGCAATCTCAACAGTAGACTGTTTAAGAGTTGTTACTTCTGTTATAGGAGTCCCATTATTATTCGTCCAATTAAACGCGGGAGGAGTTCTAGATGTATCGATTACCTGTACTTGTTTATTCGCCAGTACTGAGCCACCTATTGAGTCTGCTCTGACGCTAAGAGTATAAACCTCTCCACCTTCTGTTGTCGTATCATCTAAAGTTTCTATGGTAAAGGAACCCGAAGCAGTTGCTACGGAGCCCCCTGTAGAAAAAGAACCATTTACTGCGGTAAAGTCTGCTGTTGTAGCCCCGTCTAACGTCCAATATAATGTTTCTGCCCCTCTCTGTGTCGTAGAAACATTGATTACATCTGAAACTCCTTCATCTAAAATGATACTGCTATTTAATATGGTAACTACTGAGAGAGCACTATCTACTTCGAAAACTCTGATAAATTTGCAGGATACAGAACCAGTCTCGTACGTAACATATATCCTGTTGTACCCTTCACAGTATACACTTATATCTTTCTCTCCAGAAGGTTCATTGCTGTCTGGAACTGTAAAAATGAAATTCTTGTACTTTTCTCTCTCGTTTATAAACCCTGTAATTCTGTCTATCTCGTCTATAGATCTGTTAGTAAAAGAGAGTTGGTACTCCTCACGATAACTATTGGTGCCTACGGATACTCTTGAATCATATCCTTCGCCATAGTTTACCACCGAATATATAGGTTTTACAGACTTTTTAAAATTCCTGTCAGGTACTATACGATTGCTTAATAGGTCTAAGAATCCTAAAGGCATTACCCTGCCCCGAATGGGCTAAGAATCCCTCCTGGTCTCTTTTGGCTCTGCAGTTCTGCTTGAATAGCTACAGATATTCTCTTACCGAGATCGGCACCTTGTTTACTATCAGAATCTGCGCTTGCATTAGTGGAGCCATCATTAGCTACACTTACTGATACGTTAACATTATTATTAGTTTGGCCTGCGCCTTTACCCATATCTACAGGTATAGATCTCCCATTAGGAAGAGGAACTACAGCTTCAGTTCCATGTAGCATAGCGGGATAGCCAGAAGTAGAGCCACCAGCGATCCCTCCCGCGGCGTAGCCGGAAACCTTTGCTCCGGCAGATACTACTCCCCCTGTGCGCAGGGGTACTACGCTACTAGCAACAAGCGCGGCGGTATTTAAACCGAGCGCTGCGGTATTAAGGCCCGTTTCGACAGTTTGCTTAACGCCAAAGAATTTATCCCAAAGAGTTTGCAAAACTGTAGCCAGTTGTAAAGTTTGTGTTACTTGTGCTAAAAACTGTCCTGCTTTTGTGTTTCCTAGTACTCCCGCTAACAAGCCTGTAACTGCAGCAGTACTTGCTAAAGTTGCCGTGTCTAAATTTTTGAAAGCGTCAAGTAATCCTTTACTCTTTTCTTCTTCGCCGTCGCCGGTTGCGTCGATTCCCTCCATGGGCCCTCCACCAAGACCAGGCAAAGCTTGATTAGCTGGAGTACTTAAAGGATCTCCAATATTAGCCGCGCCCATAAAACCTAAAGAGTCCGGAGTACCACCATTCGCTAATAAGTTATTAGAGTCTGGTGACATCGTGTCAAGAGAAGTCTGTGGATTTAAAGCTGCAGGTATTGTAGCGATTACTTCTACTATTGCCGCTACACCTTCCTCTATAATTGTCTTTTGTTCAAGTGCACTTTCTACTAATGCTACTTTCTGTTCTTTTGCAGTCTCCTCTAAAATTCCTGGCCTTCCGAAAATTTCATCAAGATTAGGAAAGATTGTTTCTTTTTTCACAGGAACTTCCATATTAGCGCCGGAGGCTGCCGTATTATCGCTCATACCTTGTCGAAGTGCTTCATCACGAGCACGATCCATTTGGTTTTTACCACCTAAAGCCATGACCTGGTTTTCAACTTGAATAGCAGCTTGTTTGTTAAGGCTATCTTTAACGCCAGACCAAAGTGAATTCCAGCCGTCCGTAATTGTAGTGATAGCATCATCAACTGCTTGGGGTACTTTTTCTGCAGTCAATACAATCGCTGCTGCGGATTCCCCAATCGCTGTGCCTGCTGCAATTGTTGAATCTTTTACTTGAGTAAGGATTACACTAGAATCAACTATGTCTTTAGTTATAGAGTTTTCATATGAGAAGTCTGCGTTAGATGCTGCTGACACAACGGCGTTGGGTGCTGCGACGGGTGCAACAGGAAGCGTGGCAGCAGGCGCAGCTACAGCAGCGGTTCCTTTTCCTGGCTCACAAGCTCTACAAGCTTCTAGCATAGCCTTGCTAAGAGTCATAGCACCCTGATTCAAAGCTGCTGTAATACCTTTGCCTAACTCTATAGCGCCATTTTGAACCGCTTTCTGTAGAGCAGTAGTGGCTAGATTAAGGGCTTTTGTAGCATCAGAAACTGGGTCGGCCACTGCAGCGCCAACAGTTGTAGCTGCTTTATTAGTTGCATCCAGAACCGCTTTGCCTACTAATGCCGCTGCCTCTTTGGTTTGCCCAGCTATGTCAAATCCTAATTTTACCTGTAAGCTTTTAGGGAGAATCTTCTTCAATAACTGAAAAGCCGCTATCTTAGTAAAATAGTCAGCGACTGTCTTCAGTATACCTACAGTAAAATCTTTCAACCCTTCTTTAAAGCTTTTGGTTCCCTGAAGTACAGCTTGAATAACAGAACTCAATTGATTAACGAGAACATCCCCTAATATTAATCCGAAAGCTTTGAATTCATCAGCGGCTAGTTTGGTCTCTTCTACCACAGCTTTTTGCAGATCTACTTGCTGCTGAAGACCAAGTATAGCATCGTTATTCGCTCTCTCTTGAGCCTTTGTTAATGCGGTAGTTGATAATTCCCTTGCTAATTGTAGGTCTAAACTTAGTTTATCTAGCTTAAGGGTTGCTGCTGTTATTGCGTTTGCTTCTTTATACCTTTTAGAAGCTATGCTTACTAATCTCGACTCTTTAGTCCTAGCTATAGCTAACTTATTAGTGCTAGCAATATTGGCTTTCATGGCAGTATCTATTTGATCTATAGTTGCTTTTAGTGCATTTAAGTCTGTTCCCGGAGCGAAAGCATTAGCAAGCTTTGTCTTGAAGTCTACAAGCTCTCCATTGATACCTACCATACCTAACTCAGCATCAGCTTGTGCTTTTTGTAATAGACCGATTTGTATACTTAGGTTTACAGCGTCTTTGGCTCCAGTGATTTTACTAAGAGATAACGCCGTTTGTTCAAGAGTGTCGTTGAAAGCCTGATTATTTGCTACTGCGGAACCCGCTCTATTTTCGTAACTTTCAACAGTCTTAAGGAATTCTTCCCAGTCGCCTGTTCTAGGGTCAAAATCATTAATAGCTGTTATCAATGCAGGGTAGATCTTACCCAGTTTTAGAAGTTGTGGTTGTAGATCCTCGTATTGCTTGGACAGGTCTTTTACACCAGCCTCTTGAGCTTTAATAGCTTCTCGTATAACACCACTAGCATTAACTGTTATTAGCGCGTTCGCTTTTTGGAGGGCCGTACCAGTCTCTAAAACTTTATTTACTTCTCCAATCGCTGTAACATAGCTTTCGGTTTCTCTTTTTAAACTCTCAAGAGCATCTGTTCTTTTCTGTTCAGCACGAGCGGCTGCTTGAACTGCAGTTAAGTAACTCTCTAGGTCACTTCCTTCAAGCCCATCAGCAGCTACTGTAATTACTATAGGTTTTAAATTCTTTAGGTCTCTAATTCCTTCTATAAGGTTATCGAAAGGGGCAAATCCCCCTGTCACTAACTTAATAAGCTCATTATACCCTTTAACTACGAAGGCAATAAATTCTATGACTCCGTTTATAGCCAGTCTAACACCGTTGGCGAGAAAGGAGATTGTCGCATCAAATCCTTTGGCTACTGACCTGGCTATATCAAGAATATTAACCTTTAATGTCTTAAAAGTTTCTATTAAGAGAACAAGTATTCCTATTATTGCTGCAAATGCGAATGCTTTGTTTATTACTTTTCCTGCGAAAGAAGCCGCAGCAGCAATACCTTTCATAGCAGTAGCGCCTACGGCACCTAACTGGGCGAAACGTAATTTAGCCTGCAAAACCATACGCTCAAAGTAAGTCAGAGTCTTGAAAGAAGTTGTCTTAGCGCTAACATCTATTTGTACCATCGCCGCTTGAAAAGAACGAACAATCGCTATATCTGCCCCTCTAAAGATACCCGTTTTTATTTCATTATGCTTTGCGTACTGAGCTTCAGCACCCTTTAGAGCCCTTGTCAATGCTCCCTTTTGAGCAGCATCCAAAGCTTTACCGTCTTTAAGCTGTGCTAAGATCTTGCCTCGACCCTTGCCATCTTCAGGGGCTTTAAACTGAGCCGCTCTTTTCTGAAGTGAAGCGTTGGCTTGATCTGTAAGTTTCTTTTGGGCAGCCGCAGCGTCATTCAAAGCCATCTCATACTTTTGAATGTTACCCTTAGCTTCGTCTAGTGCTGATCTATGTTTTTGTTGCCACGCAGTGAAGCTCTCACCCATAGCTTCTAAGGGTAAGGCAGCTTTAGCAATAGAAAGACCCAAGGCGCCAAAGATGATAATGGCTGCTTTTGGGCTTCTACTTATGAGGTTAGCTATACCCTCGAATGCGGGCAATAGTGATTGAGTTATATCTTTGACAAGATCGTTGAAAACTACACCTAGCTTCACAAAAGGGTTAGCGTTAGCTTCTGCGTCACCGAACAAGTCATTTAACTGGCGTTGAGTTTCTACGAGTACTGCTTGGCTTCTTTCTGCTGCTGTCAAGGCTTTTACATTCTTATTGATAGAGTCAGCATATGTTTGCGTTGCTTTAGCTAAGCGTAGTGTAATACCTAATTCATCTAAGAGTTCAGGTTCTGCTTTTGACACACCTCGAATGAGGCGGTCGAAGGAATCTTCAAAGTTTCTGCCCAGAGCGTTAGAAGCTTTTTGTGCTCCTTCCGCCAACTGGTTTAATTGTGAGGGACTGAAGCCCTTGGCGATACCGATAGCGGCTGCTTCGGAGGCTTTTTGAAAGTCTAGCATGCCTTGTGACGCTTCTCTTAACCCATCGGTTACTCTTGATAGCGCCTGCCCCGTATTGGCAGCGAAAGATACTTGGGATTCTTCAAGCAGTCTGATGTCGGCTGCTTTCTTAAAGAAGTTAAAGGCTGCGGAAATAGCAAATACATTGGCTGCTAAAGTCGCGTACGCAGGAACAAGACCTCCAGTGATGCCTTGTGCCATTTTTGAAAAATTCTTAGTAGTATTACTAGATGTTTTGGCTGCACCCTTTAGATTTCTATCTGTAGTGCGAGCGCCTTTACCTACTTTATCGAGTCCAACACCTAACTTTTTTGCGCTTTCTTCTGTAAGACGCATACTGCCGTTATCATCAATAACAATACTTACTTTAACTTCTTTATTAGCCATTATCCCTGCACGTTATGGGCGTAAGTCTTTCCGCCCGCTTTAGACTTTCTCTCTTCTGCCTTCCGTCTCTGTTCCTGTTTATCATTTAATTTTTTTGAATAAACGGACTCAATATTAGAAAGAAAAAATACTACTAATTTTTTGTCTTCTATGCTCCACAGGTTTAGAAAGAACTCTACGCTTGACCAATCTTTACCTAAGTAGCTTCCAGACATGCCATCCCATCTGTCGGACATGTAGTTAAATACCATAAAAGCATGTTGAACTTCTTCGGGCAAGTCAGCGGTAGAAGGAGGCATCCTCTTGGGATCTGGATCCATTCCCAGCTGCTCGCACATAGTTAGGTAGTTGTCTAGGCTGAGGTCTCTTTCGAACTCGACGCTAATTTTGACAAGCCGGAGACATCCTTCTACTTGTTCTTGGTAAAATTTTCGAGGTCCGCCAAAGTATCGGTAATCCAAGTATCAAAGATGGTAGAGTTCTTCATGAGAATCTCTGCCTCTTCTTGGGAGAACGGTAGTTCAGAATCAGGGTCTAGGTCGCCAGTATCTACTAATAGAAGCTCTTCTTAATAAGATAACTTTAAACCTGTCCAGCCTTTAATTACAGCTTTTACATATTCAGTAAGAAACTTATCGTCGTCGATAATTTCTTCTGCTTGGTGTGTTGAACGATTGAATTTCTTTGAAACACATTTTTTGCGTAAAGCAAGAAGCTCTTCGCGTGCCAGGTAACATAATTCTACTTCAAACCCATCCAGACCAGGAAATTCAATCGAAACGGTCATGGAAGGCTTCATTAAAGATTTTAAAGAAATTTGACTCATAATTTTTGCATACCTTTTATTATTGATAAATTAGGGGGGATGAACTCCCCCCATTAACTATATCAATTATACATAAGTACTACCAAAAAGTCAAGATTTATTTTTTTGTATTACGCGCCTTTATAGATGATAGTCGCTTCATTAGTATTGTCAACGTTTCCGCTAGCTACTTGTCCATGGAACGCTACATCTAAAGTAAGCAAATCTTCAACATTGACTACTGGAACCTCTAAGTGGGCAGTAGGCAAGTCGAATGTCAATGACGGAGCAGCGATACCCCCAATATTGATTGCCATATCAAACGAGTTACGTACAGTTGTAACATCACCAACAAGATCTGTGAATAATGAACCAGACTTTGTTGCTGCTGTGTCTAAGTAGCAAGTTACATTACCGCTAATAGACCGTGTACCCGTAATATTGGCAATAGGCTGATTTACTCGACCTAGCTCTTCTGGAGTTAAGTAAGTAATATTGTTTTCGATAGCAATACTACCGCCGGTTAATACTACGTTATAAGGGACCGTTGGGCTAACGTCTGAACGAACAAGGTCCATAGTAGAGATACGATTACGAATAAAGTTATCCGTATTTGTTACGACTAATTCATCTTCAGTAACCGCTGGTACAGTAGATTCCTCATCAGTAATAGTTCGTGCGAAACCTGCCCATTGAATAGTGGCAATTCCATCAATATCAAAGTCTATAGTTGCACTATTCACAACAACATCGTTTAATTTGTAAACCTGCTTTGTGCCACCAGTAGGTTCAAACGAAAAGTACAGAGACCAGCCATTCGCCATACTAGAAATATTACTACCACTCAAGTTAAAGGGGTTAGTAGTAGTAGTTGGGGCACTAATCGGTGCGGGGGGTGAAATTGCTTCGTTTGAAAATACTCCTGTTGCTGTAACAAAAGTATCAGCACCAAGCATAGCAGCCCAAAGAGGCTCTTCGATTGCCCTACATAAGGTGCCTGTAGTAACAATCTCTGGTCGAACATAAGTACTCATGCTCCACTCTACTGGCGCCAAAGCGTCATTGAAAAGCAATCGAGCTCTACGTGAGGTGATTCCTGCTTCATTAACTGTGATTTCGGACGAGTTTACTGCCTGACTAAAAGAAAAGCCATCAAGTACGGGAATTTCCCATATATCAGAAGCTTTTGCCATCAGGACCTTTACGTCTCTTGTAAATTGTAATGCCATTTTATTCTCCTACAAGGCTACATTTTATGCCTTGTCTTAACCTACTGGCTAGTATCTTACTTCCAAAGTAATCTCTCCAACCGCTAAAGGTTCTAGTGCGCCCTCATCAGTGTCTAAACTTACAATAGTAATTTGTTGCACTGCTTGGGCGTTTCCATCCTGGTCGGTATACGCCAACCCAGAATTAGTTTCTATTACAGTTTCTATGTCTTCAAAGAGTTTTTCTAATGCTAACATAGCGTTTTCGTCTTGAACATATACTCGGATAGTAACTGTCATAAATCTATCTTTGTACCCACCACCCTGATACTGTCTTGTCTCAGAGCCAGCACTAATATGTACTGCTGGGAAATCTTCTACTTCGTCCCAGAACTTTAGTCTGGATAGTACGTTGTTATAAAGATTAGTTCTATAGGGGGTATTCCCATTTATACCTTTTAGTTTAGTATTAAGAGCATCAATGATTGCCATTCTACGGGACGTATAGGTTCTAGTGCTCATTATACTCTCCTAGTAAAGAATCTACCTACTAGCATTTCTCTTGCTATTTCTCTGATAGATTTACTGATTAATTTTCTTGGGTCTCTTTGTTCAGTAGCCCAAGGAACTGTTCCTGCACCTAACTCGAATACCTGATAGGGATTTTTATCATAGGTATACCCAATACTTGGGAACCCTTTGGCAGTAGTAGTTATCTCTGTAACTCTAACACTACTTGCGAAATCGCCACTTCTGTTCACTAACGCAGGAGCTTTCATATTTTTACGAATATCTCCAGATAACTTAGTGTTCAATAGACCCTGAAGCCTTAGTAAGTTAGAACGAGGAGCACTATTCTTTTTAGTTGCTGCGCCTGCGCCAGCAGCAATAGCTCGGCCTACATTAGCAGTACTATTAGATTTTTCTTTAGTGGCTTTTCTAGAGACTCTACCTACTTTAGAAGTATCCTTTTTCTTTTTCTGTACTTTTTCTCTTTTTGCTGTAACTTTAAAATTCTTATTAGAGGCTTTCATAACTGCGTCTATTACCTGGTTTGTTGCTAGACGTTTGATCTTCTCTACAGGAGACATACTTGCAGCTTTATTTCCAAAGTCTTCTGCGTCCCCGAATAAAGCCTTGGTAATCTCGTCTTCCATTTGTGCCCGAAGATTTTTCCAGTCATAGCTTTCAGAGCCGGGTCTATTATATTTAGAAGAACCTATAGTACCATATACAGTAATATTTTTGCTATACTCGTTAGATAATTGTTTTTCTTTACTTTCCCAGTCAATTTCCAATCTGCGTAACATGTCTATAATTACGTTTGTTCCTGCCTCTCTTGCTTGGGCAGTGGAGAAATCGAGGGAGACACCTGCTTCTTTCAACTTTTTATCAATATTTTTTTCTATTGTTTCGTTAGAAACTTCACTCTGCCTAATCTTTTTAGGGCCTTCACCATCGCCTTTTGGAGCTTGCCCATCAACTGTATTACCTAGAATTCTCAGTGCTTCCGTACCGGCAGTCTCATTTCCTATATGTAGGAACTGAGTAGATCTTGTAAAAGATTTTTTAAATTCTTCTGAACCATTTATAGTTTTAGAAAAGCCTTTTTCGAGTAAAGGTATTGCTGTAGAAAATATAGGAGCTTTTAATGCTTTATCATTTAACTTAGGCTGATATATTTTTATATAGTCTGTGTACTGCTGTATAGTATCGCCTTTGCCTAGCATGTACTTACTAGCATATGTATTAAAAGTTTTTCTCGCTACTTTTTCTAAAAATTGTTGAACTTTAGGGTTCTCTTCATAATTTTCCGCAGTAACTTTTTTCATAGCTATAGAGAAGTTAGCCACTATAGTTTTTCGTATATCTTCATAAGATATAGTATGTAGATGAGGGTTACTTCTAGCAGAATATTTTCTGGCTAGTGAATCGAAGCGTTTTTCACGCCTATTTAAAGAGCTTCGAATAATACCATCTACAATAGCTTTGCTCATGACACTCTATACATATCCAAGACTCTACGAATGTGATCGGGAAACCCAGGATCATTTCGTATAGCAGAAGCTCCAGCACCTTCACGAGTTGCTGAACCAATGCTTTGTCTTTCCTTCCACTCATCTTTGTGGTAGTAGGTAACAATATCAGCAACTGCTAATTTCAAGTCTGCTGGAGTTGTTGCGTACCCAGCTAAATAATTTATTTGTACGGAACCTACTCCTCGTGCCCAATTTCTATAGGCGCCGTTTTCAGTAGTTCTAAAAATAGAATCAGATATTTTATCTAAGTACCAATCATACCCTACAGGGCTAGAATTGGAGGCATATATTTGTGTGTAGGCAGCTGCCTGCCCAGTTCTTTCTTTAACGCTTGTGATACTAATAACCGGACTATACTTTAATTGAACTGTATAGGTATCCCACTGAACGTCAAACTCTTCAGTATAACCTGCACCGGTGGCATAGGTGTCAAACTCGCTGTTGCAATAGGTTCGGACAAGCTTACTCACACTCGTGATTAGCGTCTCTAACTTTTCGTCAAACTGCGTAGAATTAATACCTTCTAATAGTTTGTATTCATCAATTGTTATTAAATCTGCCATATTTTTCCTAAAAAGGTATGGGGAGCCCGAAGGCTCCCCGTTCCAATTTCTTATTTATTAATAAGACTTACCAACTACCTGACCGGCAGCTGCAAACATCCTATCGAAACCACGACGCTGTGTGGCCACAATAACTTTCTGTTGCTCAGCAACCTGATAGTCTTGTTCTACCGTGGCACCACGGAGTACAGGGATTACAAAATTACGCGTGTTCAGTGCAACGCCCCAAGGAGCGCCATCAGCGGCCGCAGGGAACTCGTCACAAACAAGTACGCGTGAACCGTATACTGAACCGACATCACCATTTAATTTAACGGCAGTATCAGAACCAACTTGGTTAACGTCTGCAAAAGCAGGATCATCAATCAACTGGTAGTAAGCATCCAAACCAATGATATAGATAACATCACGAGCCATACGACCGTACTTACCCATACCTTGACGCATCTTTAACAGGTCATCAGCAACAACAGCAAAGTCAGCAGGTGAAGGCTGAGTCTGTGAAGTATACGTGGAATCGTCAACAGCAAGCTGGAGCAATCCTTTATAACCACTAGTAATCAAGTCATAAGTAGTTAACTTACCTAGCAATAAGGAATGTTCAATTGCACGTGCGTGTGAACGAATCATTGCTTCACGAATGTAAGGAAGAACAGGCATGATAGCATCTTCTTCAGTTTCGTTAGCGATGAAAGACTTGGATACTAACTTCTGAACCGTGAGGATCTTGTTACCAAGTGCTACACCAGCTTCATCACCAAATGCTGCTGAACGCATGTCAAGACTACCCTTTGGTGCAGTTGCATCACTAGAACCAGCAGTACTACCAGTAGCTAAGAATTCAGCATAGCCAGAATCTGGCAACAAGGGAACAACCATAGAAGCAGCATTCATTTGAATCTTACGGAACAAAGGCTCAATAACCAGTTCCAATTCAATGTCACGCTCTAATGAAGTTGAAACCTGAGTTTCAAAGTTTTCTGAAGTTGCGGTAGGAACTGCTACACCAGCATTACCATTTACAGCTTTCTCAAACAATGTGCGACCCAGTGCGGTGTCCCAGCCTTTGTTAGTAATAACACCAAGAA
>OFRW01000045.1_pt1 | contig 12819 bp, 21 predicted proteins | sample 1543141 | NCBI WGS metagenome assembly OFRW01 (sample SAMEA4005047, study PRJEB22522) | seawater metagenome | reverse complement strand
GAGTGACTATTGTTAAATCAATTAACTGATAGAGAGGCGATAAAATGAAAGAGCTTAGATTATTTTGGACAATAACAACTGATTCCAATGGCCTTAGTGTTGCATCAACTATGGGCATGACAAACCAAGAAGGCACTGGCCCTTTTAGCATCTTCGTTAGTGACGCTAGAGTTGAAGAGTTACGGGCTGATGGTGATGGCATTGCTGATAATAGAGAGGTGTCGCGATGAACAAGCGCAACCTAATAGGCGTTCAATACAAAACGCGAGGCAAACACCCTAAGCTATGTACTGTAGTCGATGAGCATACAACGTATAACAGGGCTGGCGATGTAGTTAAAGTTGCTTATGTATCGGAACATATATTTTTAAACCAAATAGTGAGAGATAAAGACGTTAACAAAACAACTATTTTAATGAATGAGGTGACAGCATGACATGCGATATATGCCACGGCATAGGGTGGATTAACTCCAACAACGAAAACTGGGAACCTGAAACGCAGAAATGCGACACTTGTCAAGTTTACAAAACCGACACTGAAGCCCAACAAGCGGAGCGTGAAGAATGAACAAGCAAAAGATGGATTGGCTAAAGGTTGCAATTTGGACATGGTGTACAATAACGCTTGTCTATCTATTGGGAGTGAATCTATTATGAAATATAAACAAGTAGCAGAGACACTGGACGGCCTAGAGTATGAGATTAGGCTAAACGAACGCAACCTAAAGGATGTAAAGCATATTGACTATACAAACGACATACAAGCGCGTGTGGTCTTATTTAAGAATGCTCAGGCCGCTATTTGGATTGGGCTAAAGGAACATGAAAGGGATTTGGTTAGACAATATCTCTATGTATTTACACCTACGGAGAGTTAAATTATGCAAATAATAATTGAATTAATGGCCGCATTGGTATTAATTGGCGCTTGTTGGTCAGTATGGCAAAGCGAGTTAATTATACAGAATGAACGTCTAAGCAAGTATAGGGATAGCCAGTAGGGTAGCCCATAAATTAAGCTAAAGGCTCTTAGAACGCAATACAGAGCCATATACGAGGTGTATTATGAATAATGCGAGAAAGATACTAACAAAACGCGAGTTAAAGAAGCAAAAGAGAGAGCAGTTTCTTGTTGCGGCTATCGGTTGGACGGCATTGGGTTGCGGTGGTATATTGTTGACTATGGTATGGTATACGTTTATAGTGGTTATTTTAGGGAGTGATGTATGAGTGCTAAAGATTGGCGTGATGATTATTACGAGATAGAGGTATTTACAACGGCAGTATTCCGCAGTAAGATACTGGTTAAGGTTCCGCAGGGTTCCGATGTTGTAGACCATGCCCTAAAGGTTTTAGAGTCTAAACCTACGGAGTTTTGGGTTCATCCGTCAGAGTTGGATGAGTCATTAGAGTTTGAGATAGGCATGATTAATGATAAAGAGGAGGATGGTTGTGGTAATTGTTTTGAGAACACGCCTGAACATTTAAAGGATGCAATACGAATGACTGAGAATATTGAGGTGACATTATGAACATAGGTGGATGGAACGGTAGCGCAGAAGACCATTTGCATGGTGATGAAGATTGGCTTGATGATGATGAATACGCGCCAATGGCTAAGTGGGAGATTGACGAAGCACTGGCAGACATAAAACGCAAAGATGAACAGGAGCAAGAGAAATGATTATATTCGGAAGACACTTATCAATAGAACTGATTAACGGGTGTGGCTTGTTCCTTGAGTTTGCAGATAGTCGTGCAGTTTGGACAATGAACAAGGAAACGGAAGAGGTAAGTGCTTTACCCTTTGAGGGCATACTGCTATACTTACCGTTCATTTTAATAACTTTTGGGAGGGTATACAGTGAGCAGGATTAAAGAGGGTCTAATAGGCTATGACGAGCCTTGTAATGCTTGGTATGAGCCTACAGCACAGGATATGGTAGATGAACTAGTAGAGTATCAAGTATACTGTATGTCGCTCTCTGAACTGACACAAAGAGTCACTAGGCAGGTGCGTGAGGAGTACTATGCTCAGGACATTAACGTAATGCGTGAGCAGTATATGCTTGCCTTTGGTAAAGGAGAGGAGTGATGAGTATATATAACTGTGAACATTGCGACAAATGGCTTGACAATGATTATTTCCCTGCTGAGTTTATTACTATAGTGCATGAAAGTGCTGACAAAGCAGGTAAAAGGGCGCATGAAAGTGCTGAATACCCACTATGTGAAGATTGTTTCATTGAATACATTGAAGACAAGGAGAATGAAAATGAGCAGATGTAAAGCGTGTGACGTTATACTGAGTGAATATGAATTAAAAAAGAAGGATGCTAATACTGGCGAATACCTAGACCTATGTGGAGAATGTGCTAGGCATTCAAACGATGCCCTTATGGATGGTTTTAATGAGTCATACAATAAAGATGCATATATATTTGACAAGAGTGATAACTGATGATATAATATTCTTAAGAAGTAAAGGAAATACTTTAAAGATTATAATTAAAGTTTAAACCAAACGATACTTAAGTAGTAGTATCACAACAACTAGGAGTAGTAGTTATGGCAGTAGTAGAAGGTACAATAGCGTTTGAGAACCTAGACACCCATGAGATGTTTCAGGGTCAGTCTACAGAGAAATACTCAGTGGTCATTAGCGTGGATGAAGCAACGGCAGATAATTTGTCAAGCATGGGCATTAAGATGCGTGAGTATGAAGGAGTAAAGCAGCGGAAGTTTACCACTAAGTATGATGTACCAGTGATTAATACAGATGGCACAGCGTTCATGGGGCGCATTGGTCGAGGATCTAAGGTACGCTTGTTGTGGGCGGAAGGTCAAGCTCACCCTGTACATGGCACAGCTACATACCTTAACAAGATCAAGGTGCTTGAAGTAGCGGAGCAGGAAGGCGGTGAGGACTTCTAATGTCGTTCGTAGAGTCAACCTTTGTTAAACATGAGCCATGCCCTAAGTGTGGTTCATCAAACAATCTGGCTCGTTATTCAGACGGTCACGCCTCCTGTTTCTCAGGGGGTTGTGATCACTACGAGCATGGCGATGGCGGTACAATACCAAACCATAAACCCGCGACAAGCGCAAGGACATTAGAGATGACAGGTGTAATAGCGGCAATCCCTGATCGTAGGATCAATCAAGACACGGCCAAGCGTTATGGTGTCACAGTTGAGTATGGCGTAGATGGTACAATAACTAAGCACCACTACCCTTACCACGATAAAGACACAGGCGTGGCTACAGGGACTAAGGTACGGATTGTAGAGAACAAGCAATTCTATGCCACGGGTTCCTTTGACAATGCAGGGCTGTTTGGTCAGCAAGCATTTAAGTCAGGCGGCAAGTATATAACAGTAGTAGAGGGAGAAGCAGACGCACTCGCAGTCAATGAAATGTTTGATGGTAAGTGGCCTGTAGTATCCATTAGGTCAGGCGCGGCCAGTGCCTCCAAAGACATCAAGGCTAACCTAGAGTGGCTTGAGTCCTTTGATAGCGTGGTCATATGTTTTGATAATGATAAGGCTGGACAAGAGGCCGCAAGGTCAGTACTGGACTTGTTCACCCCCAACAAGGCTAAGAATGTCACACTGCCCATGAAGGATGCAGGGGACATGCTCAAGGCTCGTAAGGTGCAGGACTTTGTTAAGGAGTGGTGGAACGCTAAGACCTATCAGCCTGACGGTATCGTGGCAGGTAATGAGACTTGGGATCTAATCATCAAGCAGTCCAACGTGAAGTCCATTGACTATCCGTGGTCATGCCTGAATGAGTACACCCACGGCTTTAGACCTAAGGAGCTAGTGACCATTACCTCTGGCTCAGGCATGGGTAAGTCACAGATAGTCAGGGAGCTTGAGCATTACTTGCTTGGCGCTACTGAGGACAACATAGGTATCCTAGCACTTGAGGAGGACATACCCAAGACAGCATTGGGCATCATGTCCATTGAGGCTAACAAGCAGCTTCACCTTGACAAGACAGTGACTCAGGAAGAGAAGAAAGGATACTGGGACAGGACGTTAGGGTCAGGACGTATCTATATGTTTGACCATTGGGGTTCTACGAGCGAGGACAACCTATTAGGCCGCATACGTTACATGGCTAAAGGCTTGGACTGTAAGTGGATCATACTTGACCACCTCAGCATCGTGGTCAGCGATCAGGACAATGGTGACGAGCGTAAGGCTATTGACAGCATCATGACAAACCTTAGAAAGCTAGTGCAAGAGACAGGTGTAGGGCTATTTTTAGTATCACACTTGCGTAGACCTAGTGGCTCAAAGGCGCATGAAGATGGCGGCAGGATTAGCTTAGGTGAGCTGAGAGGTTCAGCGGCAATAGCACAACTTAGTGACATCGTTATTGGATTAGAGCGAGATCAGCAACACGCAGACCCTGAGACACGTAACACGACCTGTGTACGAGTGTTAAAAAATAGGTTCGTGGGCTTGACAGGGCCAGCCTGTTACCTGTATTATGATAAGGTCAGTGGTAGAATGATAGAAACCAGTTGTCCAGTGGGTAATGAGACGGAGTTTTAATGAAAATAGTATTTGACATAGAGGCCAACGGTTTAAACCCTGATAGGGTGTGGTGTATCGTTGCTCACATTGTAGGCACTGAAGAGTTCTTTGAGTTTCACGGTTTCAGTTTGTTTGACTTCAATGAGTGGCTTCTAGGCTTTGATAACTGTGAAGTGATAGGCCATAATATAATTGGCTATGACATACCAGTATTGGAGAGATTATTAGGTACTGATTTTAGCAAGTGTAAGATTACGGATACCCTAGTGCTATCACGTTTAGCTAACCCATCAAGGGACGGTGGACATTCCTTAGAGAACTGGGGCGAGACACTAAACCAACCGAAAGGTGATTACAGTGATTGGGATAATTTTTCAACGGATATGGTGGAGTATTGTGTACAGGATGTTAGAGTTAATACGCTGGTGTACAATAGACTACTTCAGGAGCTTAGAGATTTTGGCGCTGAAAGCATTGATCTTGAACACCAAGTACAAGCTATTGTATCGGAGCAGATTAAAACAGGATGGCTCTTAGATCAAGAGAAATGTTTTCTATTACTCGCAGAGCTTAAGGAGAAGAAGTATGACCTTGAGGATAAGGTACATGAGGTGTTTAAGCCATTACCTACATTCATCAAGGAAGTTACACCGAAGGTAAAGAAGGATGGCGAGATTAGTGTCGTTGGACTCAAGTTCCTAGGAGAGCAATGGGAAACAGCGGTAGCACCCTTTAGTCGCATTGACTTCCCTATGTTTAACCTAGGGTCACGACAACAGATAGGCAGACACTTGCAGTACTTTGGTTGGAAGCCTAAGCAGTTCACTGAGAAAGGACAGGCCATTGTTGATGAGTCAGTCCTTAGAGCAGTCAAGGGCATACCAGAGGCGGCATTGATAGGCGAGTACCTTATGATACAGAAGCGTATCGCACAGGTTCAGAGTTGGATAGAGGCAGTTAAGGAGGAGGACGGTAGAGTACATGGGTACGTTAACCCCAATGGGGCAGTAACGGGACGCATGACACACTCTAGTCCTAACATGGGCCAGATCCCAGCAGTGTACTCACCTTATGGCAGAGAGTGCAGAGATGTATGGATGGTGCCAGAGGGATACAAACTGGTAGGTATGGATGCAAGCGGACTTGAGCTACGAATGCTGGCTCATTACATGAATGACGAGGGATATACAAATGAAGTACTCAACGGAGACATTCACACGGCAAATCAGTTGGCTGCGGGCATTGAAACTAGAGACATGGCTAAGACTTTCATCTACGCTTTCCTCTATGGGGCGGGGGACGCAAAGATTGGAAGTATCGTTGGAGGAACAGCAAAGGATGGTAAGAGACTTAAAGAAAAGTTCCTCAGCAATACGCCAGCTCTTGCAATCCTACGAGAACGAGTTGGAGTGGCGGCTGGAAGAGGCTATGTTCTTGGATTGGATAGAAGAAGGGTCTATGTACGATCAGCACACGCGGCATTGAATACTTTACTACAGTCAGCAGGTGCCATTGTAATGAAGAAAGCGTTGTGTTTACTTAATGAATATGCTATACTATGGGGTATAGACTATCACTTTATAGGGAACATCCATGATGAAATCCAAACTGAAGTTAGAGCAAACAAAGCAGATGTCTTTGGGAGACTTGCAACCAGCTGTATGCAAGCCGCAGGGACTCACTACAACCTCAACTGCCCTCTCGCTGGTGACTACAAAGTCGGAGACACTTGGGCGGACACGCACTAATCTTTTACCTGCTAATCCTATGGGTAATAAGATAAGAAAACCTGAGAGATACAAGTTTGAAGGAGGAGAGTGGTGGTATTATTATCCAGAAAGCGGTACTAGTATTGAATCAGGAAATCATATTAAAGAAAGAGCAACCACTTTAAGACGTAAGCTAGATAAGATTAATTCAGAAAAGAAAAAGCATATGTATGTAAATGGTGAGAGGATTGCTAACACACACCCCCTGTACAAAGCAGGAAAGTACAAAGGGTTTGAGGAAGCGGCCTTTAGTTCCTTAGCAAACTACGATACTAGTCCAGAGGGTCAGGTGTACATTATTAGCAACCCAGCATGGGAAGGTTGGATCAAGGTAGGGATGGCTATTGATACACAGGACAGAGCTAACCAGTACCAAACATCTTCACCTTACCGCGACTATATAGTGGAGCATACAGTAGCTACAACGGATCGTAGGCGTTTAGAGTCTCTAGCGCATACCCTACTAGGTAATGCTCGAGAACAACGGAACGAGTGGTTCAAGTGTGACGTAGAGACAGCCAAGTGGTACATTGATTCAGCCTTGGGAGATATGAATGAACAAGCCAAAGGGTAAGCCATTTGACAAATGCTTTATTGATGCTGATTCAATTATCTACAGGATAGCACTTAAAGATATTGCTTTAGACCAAGCCAAGAAATACTATGATGATGAGATTGAAAAGATTGGCTGGGACACTTGTAGTTCTGAGTTATTTGTAGCTATTAAAGGAACAGGTAACTTTAGGTACGACATAGATGAGGACTACAAGGCCAAGCGTAAGCTCAAGCTAAAAGATAAAGAGAAGGAAGAAGAAGAGGAAGATCCAGACCCTCGCCTAACGGAGCGTAGGAAGAAGCTTAATGAGTACGCTTATAGCTTAGGACACTTCAAGTCCGACAACTGTGAGGCAGATGATGTAGTCAGTATATGGGCGCAGGAAGCTTTGGATGCTAAGGAACACTTTGTCATAGCACATATAGATAAAGACATTGATATGGTAGAGGGTTGGCATTACAACTTTAATAAAGAAACTGTATACTATATATGTGAAGATCAAGGCTACTACAAGATGTGCATACAGATGCTTACAGGAGACTCTACTGACAGCATTCAAGGTCTTGTAGGTATTGGCCCTAAGAAAGCAGAGAAGCTACTGGCTGATGTACGTAAGCCTGATATGCTGGCTAAGGTACAGGAAGCATGGCAAAAAGCTCACCCTGAAGATTGGAAGGAACGCCTAGAGACATGTTGGAACTTGATCTATATGCGTAGAGATTGGGATAGCTTTCACAGACTGACGATAGAGGAGACGCTGAATGACTCAGTTTAGGTCGGGACTAGAGAAGAGTTTGTCAGAGAAGCTAGATGGCGGTTATGTATTTGAGCCTTACAGCTTACCTTACACGACACATAGGAAGTACATACCTGACTTTGTACACGAGCAAAAGAAGGTACTGATAGAATGCAAGGGGTTCTTTAGGGCAGGAGATACACAGAAGTATACAGCGGTGCGAGATAGTCTCGACAACTGGGAACTAGTGTTTGTCCTAAGCAATCCCAACAAGAAGGTAAGGAAGGGCGGTAAGATTACAATGGGTGAGTGGTGTGTTAAGAACGGCTTTAAGCATTATACACTAGACACGGCAAAGGAACTGACTAAATATATAAAGGGAAAACAATGTCTTTAACCTTAGAGGAACTTAAAGAGAAGATAATGGTGAATGCTGATGAGCTGCTCGTGTTAGAGCTTTTGAACATAAGCACTAGGGATTTACTGGAAGCATTTGAACGTAGACTTATCAGAGACTTTGATGAGATAGCTAAAGACTTTAAATGGGAAGAGGATGACAACAATGAGACTGAATGATGCAACACCAGAGGATTGGGATCGACTACGAAAGGCACACCCTGCTATAGAGAGAGCGAATGATAAAGCGGACGCTATCTTCAACAAATGGATTGACCCAGCAATGGAAGAGGCACACGAGATGCTAATAAAGGAAGGTTGTACTAAAGACCTTGATTGGGGAGAGGATGTGGTCAACAGACCTAAGCACTACAACACAGGAAACATTGAGTGTATTGATGCAATTAAGGAGTCCATGTCCAGTGTTGCATTCAAGGGCTACCTCAAGGGCAACAGCCTGAAGTACCTGTGGCGTTATGACTACAAGGGTAAGCAGGTAGAGGACTTAAGGAAAGCACAGTGGTATTTAAACAAGCTCACAGAGATGGTAGCAGAGGAGAACACTTAATGGATCAGTACCAAGAGTTTATACACAAGAGCCGATATGCACGTTGGATACCTGAGCATAACCGTAGGGAGACTTGGGCTGAGACAGTCTTCCGCTATGTACAATTCTGGCGTGACCGTGAGCAGATCACAGTGAAGGAAGGTAGGAAGATCTATGACGCTATCTACAATCTGGAAGTAATGCCTAGTATGCGCTGTATGATGACAGCAGGGCCAGCGTTAGCTAAGGACAACGTAGCTGGCTTTAACTGTAGCTACTTACACATTGACTCACCTCGCAGCTTTGATGAGCTAATGTATGTACTTATGTGCGGTACTGGTGTAGGCTTCAGTGTTGAACGTAACTTTATCAACAAGCTACCTGTGATAGCTGAGACATTCCACCCTACCGATAGCGTCATTGTTGTCAGCGATAGTAAGATTGGATGGGCTTCAGCATTCCGTGAGCTTATTGCTATGCTGTATGCTGGTAAGATACCACAGTGGGATGTGAGTAGAGTTAGAGGAGCAGGTGAAAGACTCAAGACCTTTGGTGGTAGAGCTAGTGGGCCAGAGCCTTTGGTTGACTTGTTTAACTTCTGCGTAGAGATCTTCCAGAAAGCTAAAGGTCGTAAGCTGACAAGCATTGAGTGCCATGATGTGTGCTGTAAGATAGCTGATATTGTAGTAGTTGGAGGCGTAAGACGTTCAGCATTGATTAGCTTGTCTAATCTCTCTGACCCTCGCATGGCTAAAGCTAAGTCAGGAGATTGGTGGAGAACTGAAGGGCATCGTAGGCTTGCTAATAACAGCGTAGCGTACACAGAGAAGCCTGACTTTGAGTCCTTCCTATCTGAGATGCAGACCATGTACGAGTCTAAGGCAGGTGAGCGTGGTATCTTTAGTCGAGTAGCGGCACAGAAGATAGCAGCTAAGAACGGACGTAGAGACCCTGAGCAGGACTTTGGCACTAACCCATGCTCTGAGATCATCTTGCGGAGTAATCAGTTCTGTAACCTGTCTGAAGTGGTTGTACGTGCAGATGATACAGTATCAACACTCAAGAAGAAAGTAGAGATTGCTGCGATCATAGGTACACTACAGTCCACCTTGACTGACTTCAGATACTTGAGGGCTATTTGGAAGAGGAACACAGAGGAAGAGGCGTTACTAGGTGTCAGCTTAACGGGCATCATGGATAACAAGTTACTTAACCATTGTACGGATAGACTAAATGAAAACCTTGAAGACCTTAAAAGAGTGGCTATCGTTACCAACAAGAAATGGGCTGAGAAGCTTGGGGTTAATCAGTCTGTGGCTATTACATGTGTTAAGCCAAGCGGTACTGTATCTCAGCTTGTTGACTCTGCCTCTGGCATTCACCCTCGTTTCTCTGACAACTACATTAGAAGAGTACGTTCGGATAAGAAAGACCCATTGGCAGTCTTTATGCAAGCAGCAGGATTCCCAGTAGAACAAGATGTAATGTCTACGGAATCCTTGGTGTTTGGTTTCCCTGTTAAGTCGCCTAAAGGTTCAGTGACTGTGAAACAAGTAGGCGCTATGGAGCAGTTAAAGCTGTGGAAGGCTTACCAAGATCACTGGTGTGAGCATAAACCAAGCATCACTGTATATTACACGGATGACGAGTTCCTGCAAGTAGCACAGTGGATATGGGAAAACTTTGATACCATTAGCGGCATCAGCTTGTTGCCAGTGAGTGATCATGTGTATCAGCAAGCCCCTTATGAGGACATCAGTGCTGAAGAATACAAAAGGTTACTAGCAGAGATGCCTAAAGGTGTAGATTGGAATGACCTTGTACATTTTGAACAAGAGGATAATACAACAGGCAGTCAAGAGTTAGCCTGTGTAGGTGGTACATGTGAAATAGTGTAGCTTATTTGTTTCTTATGTTGTACAATGTATACTGTAGTGTACATAAGCCCCCTAGGAGCTAAGGAAGAAACCTAGGGGGCTTTTTGTTACTTGTCTAACCTTTCATTATGCTTCTCAGCACCACCACCAAACCAGTTGTAAAGTAAGGGGCCGACCATTGGGATACCTTTTAGCACAGGTTCAAGATTAGGGTCATCTGAAGGTAGCTCACGCCCTAATGTAATAGCAGCTTCAATTACAGGAGTAGCAGGAGCAAGTGTGTTAATGACTGCACCTTTAATATCTCCTCTAGCTAAGTAACGCTCACTAGTATACTTGTTCATACCAAAGACACCTAACAAAGCCCACAAGGAACGGTCAGGTAAATCCTCTGGTCTTACTTCTCTACCTAGCAACATGTCCTTAGTAGCTTGGACTCCAGTGTTAGCAACAGTTAAGTAACCTGCGAGTAGCGTTGCGTTCTTAGTAGCTTGAAGTTTATTACCTTGCTTCCACTCTCTGACTACTTCCCTACGAGCTACATCGTACATCTTCAAAGTAAAAGACTTAAGCATGTATAGGATACGACCATTGGGGTTGTCAAGATAAGCTTGAGGCATTTCACTTAAAGAGATAGGTTGCGCATCAGACAGTTCATTAAAAGCAAAGAGCTTTACATTCTCTGTGATATTACCAGCCTGTAGGTCAGCTATTAAAGAATCTGTTTCATCACCATACGTCTTGCCTACTCTTTGTCTAAAAGTAGCCTCACCCTTTACTGATTTAACTTGCTGACTAGCTTTCTTAAAGGCTGCATTGACAAGTGTTTCTTTACCTAACCTATCAACAGCTTGGAAACCTGTATACTTAAGCATCTTAGATAAGGCTGTAGCCATCTTTGAGACACCTGTTCCTAGCTCCTGTGTAATAGTATTCTCTATACCTAAATCTATAAGTCTCATATCCTTAGTGTTGAACATAGCACTCATAGTGTTTCTAAAACCCTTCAAGGCACCTGACAAACCTATGTCACCTAGCTGAGTTAAAGCGGAGATAGGATTAGCAATGGTTCCCATATATCCTGTGTTGCGTAAGAAAGAAGATACTGAGCCTCCACTTTGAGGGCCACTGATAAACCTAGACTTAAGTAGTTCCGTTAACTCTCTCTCTCGACCTGCGGGTATAGCCCCACTTTCTAGTTCAGCAGCAACGAATCTACCAACGGAGTCATCTAAATCTGCTACACCATCTGCTCCCTTCTGTGGTGAACGTCCAAAGAACTTACGCTTCTCTATATCATCTACAGAACCACGTAAGTACATCACTAAGGACTCTTCAGGTGAAGCATAGTACTGCATCTGTTCTGGAGCTATTGTTTTAATAGTCCTAGGTTTAACAAAGCGTGGCTTACCTCCATCAGTAGTCATGCGGTATCCTCTCAAAGCTAAGTCTATAACTTCAGAGCGTTCAGCTTCCGTGAGGTTTGCAACCGCAACACCTTTCTTCTTAGCATAATCAGATACTGCTTTAGTTAGAGTACCTTGCTCTGCTTTACCTAGAGAGTTTCTAAGTCCATCATAATCTTTTACAAGTCTAGGGAAATAGTTGTCTATCTTACCTATGGAATGTCCTGCTTCCTCAAGTTCTTTACCTGTCTTAGCAATAATGTTCTTCACTGACCCAGTGTATGACTCAAGTAAGGCAGGTGCACGAGCTTTCATTATCCCTTCAGCAGCCTCTACGTTACCGTTGTACAAGTGGTATCCTATCCTGCTCTTAATTGCAGTAGGTAGCTCATTAAGACCTTTGACAAACGGCTCAACAGCACCTAATGCTTTCTGTGTGTTGACATGAGTATTAAACTCATACTTACGTAACCGACCAAACACAGGCTCAGAGATGTTACGCACTCTTGTGGATAAGGTTCCTAAGTATTTATCAAGTGAGGGGCTATAAAGTCTTGACACAGCACTATCTCTTGTGATAGCTTCAGTGATAGCTTTCTCAGCACGAGTGGCTGACGCTGGTACACGTAGTTGCTTGCCTGTACGTACTAAAGCAGCCTCTACTTTTGCAGGGTTTAAACCTGCTCGTGCTAAGAGGATAGCAGGATCACTTATTGTGGAACCTTCGGCTATCTGCTTGTTGACTATTGCTTGTGCTTTGTCAGTTAGTTTATCAGCTCCCTTACTAGCTATCTTATTACCTACTATACGCCCTGCTTTTACAAGAGCTGGCGCACCTACAGCTGAAGCCATTGTAGTTATTGCTGCTTTAACTGGATCAACTTCTCCTGTTGTAGCTAAGTCTTCAGTAACACTATAGCCTAAACCAAGCGCACCTGCCCCTGCTGCCATAGTTTTATAACCAGCACCTAAAGGGATTAAAG
>OFRW01000030.1_pt1 | contig 16813 bp, 25 predicted proteins | sample 1543141 | NCBI WGS metagenome assembly OFRW01 (sample SAMEA4005047, study PRJEB22522) | seawater metagenome | reverse complement strand
CTTAGGGTATTCTTAGGGTATTCTTAGGGTATTCTTAGGGTATTCTTAGGGTATTCTTAGGGTATTCTTAGGGCTGTCGCTGGGCATGTTCAGGCTACTCTTTTATTATTCGCAGGATTGAATTTTCCCGTTTTTTTAAACTCTTCATTTTCATTCTTTGTTTGAAGAAGTTTCTCGCCTAGATCAGAACATTTTTGAGCAAGAGCGACTGCAAATTTATCCATTCCCTCTTTATATAGCTTTCTTAATGATACAAAGTTATTATACGGATTCCCTGCTTTACTTTTAGGATTAATCTCGCTCTGTAAAGTTACCATCATAAAATGCTGGTTTCCTTTCATCTCGTACTTTCTATCTTTAAATTGGTTTTTATACTTTCCCCTAAGGTGTGTTAACAGCCTCTCTGTTTGTCTTTTTATCCACGCATTTAAATCTGTGCCGGGTGCTATTAAGTGTTCTATTTTTCTAAACTCAAATTCAGTTTTTAAGGCTTCTTGTAACTCTTTGGGGGAGTAGTAAAACGTGTTCTGCGCTACATCACCGGTTTCTGCTCTAAACTTAGAATTTTTTCTTAGCTCTGTCTTTAGTTTTTTTAAAAACTGTGTAAGTTTAGGTCTAGACACTTAGAAGTTCTTATAAAGATCCAAGACTCGTTTAATGTGGTCTGGGAACGCTACGTTATTACGTTGGCTAGAAGAAGTATTGTTTTGTATACTTGCGCCCTGCATAGTTTGACGAGCTTTGTGCTCATCTTTATGGTAATAAGTAATTAAATCACTTACTGCTAGCTGTAGGTCTGCGGGGCAAGTTGTATAGCCTGCTGTATATACGACTTCTACAGCGCCCGGTCCCATAGGGAAAGGAGTGTATCCATTTGCACCGTTAGATCTAAAGATACTGTCAGTTCCAAGGTCTACATAATAGTCAACATTAACAACTAATGTTTTGTATGCCTCCGCTATGCCCGTACGCTCTTTCACAGAGACTACGGTGAGTAGTGGGCTTTCGGACAATTGGATAGAAGTAACACTATAGTGGTTATTAAAGTATTCTGTTTTATTTGTAGTTTTGTAGTCTACAAATGTATTGTTACAATAAGTTTTTACTAATTGACTCACGGACGTTATAATAGTATTGAGACGAGCGTCTTCCTTCGTACTTTCGATCTTCTCGGAAGTCTTGTATTCGTCTAAAGTTATTAAATTTGCCATAAGGTCATAAGTCCATTAGTAAAAACTCGGGGGCGAACCCCCAAGTTTTATTACTCTTCTACAATTAAGATGCAGCGTATTCAACACGAACTGAAGGAAGATCAGTTCCGCCACCAGCATAAAGCTCGGTGAATCCAAGTGATTGAGCAGCTACAATAGCAGTACGCTGATTTGCAGTCTCATATTCACTTTCAATACCAACACCTTTCAAACGTGGCACAACGTAGTTGTGAACGTTAACAGCGATAGCAGCAGTCTTGTTAGCAGCACGTGCAAAGTGATCAGAGATAACAACAGGAGAACCGTAAACAGATCCCATGGTACCTTGTACTTTAGCAGCTACGTCAGAACCAACTTCACTGATATCAGAGAAAGCAGGATCATTTACTAGGTTGTAGTACTCTTCCATGTTGACGATGTAAGCAACGTCAGCAGGATTGATACCATACTTACCCATTTCGCCACGAGCAGACATAAGCATAGCAGCAGTAAGGTTCGCAGAACCGTTAACAGCTAAGTCAGTTACAGAAGCAGAATCAGCAGCTAAGAAAGAACCAGATCCGTCAGTACCAGCACCGCCACAAAGACCTACGATTGAAGCATTACCAATAGTGAAAGCGCCATCAATTGCACGAGCGTGAGCACGAGCTAGAGCAGACAAGATCATTGGCAAGATAGTTACAACAACTTGCTCGTCAGTATCAGCAGCAATATAAGTACCAGAGATAAGACGCTTAGCAAGTGCAGTTACTTCACGTAACTCAAACTCGTTAGCAGCTACTTGGGTACGGTTTTCTAAGATACCGTTACCAATTCCGCCTGCAGAGAATGTTGCAAGGTTAGTGTCATCCATCAAAGGAAGTACAGTTGCACCAGAGTTAACCTGTAGCTCTTTAAATAACTGAGCAACACGTTGGTTAAGTTTAACTTCTTCTTCAAAAGTAGTTGAAACGATAGTATCTAAAGTACCAGCGTTAGTGTCAAACTGAACACCTACTTTTTCTTTAAGGTCTTGAGCAAACTTAGTGTCCCAGCCTTTGCCAGTGATTTTACCAAGTACAGAAGCATGGAGGAACTCCTTGCCGAACTTAGTTAGATCGCCACCGCGGTTGCTGAAGCTTTTCTTGCTGTTTTGCATAGCTTCGATTTCGACAGATTTCTCGTCTAGATCTGCTTTATGCTGTGCTAGAATACCAGCAAGGTCAGCATCTTTAGATGCCATTTTTGCTTCCATGTCAGCCATAAGAGCTTCAACGCCAGACTGAATTCCAGTCTTAACTTTGATGTTCTGTGCTTCTACGAAAGATGCTTCTTTGTCAGCTTCGAGTTTCTCAGCTGCTTTTTGCTCGGCCTGCTTCATTGCGATTTTAGCAGCTGTTTCTGCAGCTACCTGTTTCGCAAAAGCTTCCAAGTCGATGTTTTGATTATCCATCTTGATCTCCTGATCTGCGGAATTAATGTCCGCGCTTTTAGGTGTGTTGTCACTAGCTATTCCCGAAGTAATAACTTCATCCTTAGCCAGAGACTGACCTGCTAGATCTACACGATTAGTGAAAGTTTTTTTGAATTCTTCGTACTCTTCAGTAGAGTCAAAAGACTTCGCGAGCGAAAAAGTAGCTGCCTGATTGCATGGCACGGAAACAACCGATACCTCAAATAACTCAGCGTCCTTAATCATCAATCCGTCGGTTTCCTTTATATAATCAGCATCCTTGACTCGGAAACCTACGGAAAAGGCTCCAAGAACACCGTCTTTTACTAGCTCAGCTACGTTGCCATGTGCACTTTTACTAATCTTGCACTCTAGCTCCAGACCATCCGGGCCTGCTTTCATACCTGTTGCTCTACCAATAGGTCTATCATAATCATGATTAAACAAGATAATTGGATTTTTTTCAAAGTTCTTTAGTCCACCCTTTTGCCAAGCTTCTGCTGAAATGGTGTCACCTGCGCGATCAAAGTCAGCTGTGCTTGCCATGCCCCGAATCATAACAGATCCATCGTCGTTCTCGAGAGCTTTAAAGGTAGAGGTAAGATTAAAGATTTTATTCATTAGTGCTACCCTCTTTAACTGCTGGTTTAACAGCAGGCTTAACCGCAGCTTTTGGCTTTGGTTCTGCTGGCTTTGGTACTTCAACCTGAGGTGTAACTACAGGCTTTACTTCGGGGGCGGGCTTACTAGCATGAACTCTTTTAAGCTCGTCCCAAAATGCGCTTTGTTTAATACACGTTATCATGCCTGCATATCCGCCAAAGATGTATCTAATTGATGCTCCAGTGACAGGTTGACGATGACCTAGTGCAACATAGGCTTCCTCAGTATATAGTTTTTTCTCGCTAATAAAGAAAGCTGCTATAAGCTTTACTGCCTTGAATCTTTTTATTTTACTACTATTCATCTTCAGTCTCCTCAACTGGTCTACCACCCTCATCAGGGTTGGCCGCTGATCCTGCTATGTTTGCAGGAACTCTTATTTCTTCTGTGCCCGCTATTTCAGGGAAGCCTAGTCTTTCTCGAGCTTCAGCAGCAGTAATAATCCCGCCATTTACGAGGGAAGTATAATATGCTGATGCATCCCGTAACTCAGGCTGTAGAGCTGGGATCTCGGTAATATCTTCAACACACTCAAAACCATAGAATCGAGTCATTGCAAAATTAATTTTTCTAACGATAGGAAGTATAGTCTCCAAATAGTAGAGTCGTAAATTCGGGCGAATATTAGCATTGTTACCGGAATCCAAAAGAATTGGAGGGACTCCTAACGCCTTTAAAATAATCTTTTCATTTTCTGCAATCGCAGATTGAAAATCCAAATCTTTAAAACTTACATTTGAAATAGCATCTACTTCAATACCACCGTCTAGTATTAGTGGTCGTCTTCCACCAGCATCAGGTCTGTAACGCTGTTGCCAAGCTAGGATCATACGATCTTTAATCTTATCAGAAAGGGTGTTTGGTGACTTGAGTACAAGTCCGGGAACCGCGCCGTTCTTAAAGAAGTTATCTTGAAACTTACGCATAGATGACATGAGATTCATTGTACGAGCTGCAGGACTTAAACGTGGAACTCCACGATAGATAGAGTGGAAAGAGTTTTCTTTAACATGAATAATCTCATTAACAGTAAAGTCTACGTCAAGTAAAGAGTAGTGAGATATAAAAGTTTTTTCATCTGCATGAACTACTACTTTATCAGCAGGAAGATGGTACATATGAGCACCATCATAGTAAATAAATATATTGCCGTCAATAAGAAAGTCTGTAATTAGGTTTCTACGAAAAGAGTTAATATCTTGATAAGGGTTGGGCTCTCGATTAAGTAGAGTCTCTACCTTAACTCGTTTGATACCTTTAATAACACCTTTAGTATTAGTATTAGGCTTAACAAGAGTTGGTATCTCAGCCACGTCGTCTACAATCATGTTTACGCTACGGTTTACAATTTCTAGCTCTTCATAGGCGCGCTCATAACTAAGGGTATGCTCTCGTGAGCTTTCTTTAGTAGCGACGTCATGAAATTGAGCCGGATTCAGCTTTTCGGTTGTACCAAATAAATTATTATACCAAGCCATGTTTTTCTCTTTGAATCTCTACCCAACGCATTTGTTTCTTCGCAGTCCCTAGCGCAGGATCTTTACCATAAATTGAATGCAACTTTAAATGATGTGTATGACACAAAGTCACCGTATCATCGTAAAGCTCGGCAGAGTGTTCTTCTATAAAGTCATCCCGAAGCGATTGAATATACTCAGGGTTGTGTTTATTCTTTGCAAGCCACTGGTTAAGCAGGGGCGTTAAACTATAGTAATGGTGAAAATCAAGCTGTTCAGTTTCACCACAAATCTCGCAAGAGGAACCTTTCTCATACCTAGACTTTGCCTTATCTCGTACATACTTTACAACGTCACGTTTTAGCTTAGGCATTTGCTTGGGGTTCCTGATTTTTCATTAGAAGAATTATATCGGCTTTAGGGTGTCTTGTCAATAACTATTTTTGCACAGGTATCATCAGAAGGTTATATTCGAGGTTATGAACGAATATAATGCGTACCGAATTGCATCTGCCATGTGCGAAGCCATGTTATGTCTCGGCTTTTCCCTTGCTAAGTTTGGGTTTGGATCCCATTGATAGGAGTCTACACAGATGAGGGATTCTTTGGCTTCTTGATCAATAATAAGTTTACCGTTATCAATGATACTGGCGACATGACCAATTCCATCGAGGACAGACTTCTTCGCGTTAATAGTTGAGATTCCATAGTTCTGCGCGAAATCGAACCTTGTTTGTTGAGCAGCTGAATCAATATAAATATAATCAATATCCCAACGATCAATAAGTTTCTGGATCTCGCCTGCATGTTGTTCAGTGGTCCTCTCTGCGTTTAAATACTCGTCTACTAAGTAGAACTGTTCAGTGTCCCAGTCGTATGCTACTACACAGAAAGCTGTTGGGTCTTTATAACCCACGTCCATTCCTGCGAATACATCCATTTTACTGGTGTCGAATTGTGATAAATCTTGTACTTGTGTTTCAAAGTTGAATTTCCATATCTGCCCTTCATAAGTATTAAAGTCAGCTTCATACTCTTGCTTAAACTCGGCTTCGGACATCGACTTACGCGCTTCTGTAATGTCACTCTCTGACATTCGAGGATTGTCTTTATAAGTAGCTCGTATTGATGCCCATTCTGGAAACTCATCTGAGAACCCACGATAGAAGAATTCAGAGAACCAGTTGTTGCGACCCCGTGGGGTAGATATGAATAATGCTTTTGAATTTTCCTTATCTAGTGTGGGACGTAGTGCTACGTTGAAAGCATCCTTTCCATCTGCTAGTGCGGCTTCGTCAAAGATAATTAGATCATAGCTTCGTCCTACTGTAGAGTCTACCTGATTAACAGAACCCATACGAATAGTAGATCCATTAGAAATTTCAATGACTTTATCTTTTGCGTTATCTTTCGTTACTTCTAAGTCAAAATGCTTAATCAAATTTCTTTGAAGATCAAAAGAAATCTGAGACAAGGCATAGTTGGGTGACATAATAAGAATATTGGAGCCGGGTACTAGAGACACAAGCTGTCCAATAATGTTCGCTATGTACGTCTTGCCCTGTCGCCGGGAGACAGCTGCACAGACAAAACGGTACTTAGGGTTGTTTATCGCATTGATAATTGCTATCTGCGATGGTAAAGCGGTAACTCCCAGCAATTCCAAATAGGGATCGACTGGGAGTTTGAGAAACCTTGTCTCAGATTGTAAATCGTATATTTTGTCGGAAAGAATATCTCTCCTGCTTATTTCTACTGCCATTTTAGTTTACCAGTTAGAAGAACCATTGGAGCAAGAGGACAATGAGTGCGCCTTCTGCCATAAAAAGCATCCATGGATTAACTCCATAACCTTTTAATAATTCACCGAATTTATCGTGCCATTTCTTTACAAATTCCATCTTAATTCTCCTCTACTAGCTCATCATCGAGCGACTCTAATGTTTTAGGGAACTTAGTGTTTAACAAAGCCAGTATTTCTTTAACAGGCTTTTTATTGCACTTACAGGGGTCACATTTGCAGTCTTCGCACTCACAGATTCCTGCAGACTCTTTTGCTGCTGCTTCAGTTACAAACTTATGTATATTACCAGAAGAGTCTCTGTAACACCATCTACCACGTTTTTCAAAAATCATGATTCTCTCCTTACTAGAGTCCAGATTCCATATCCTAGACCAACCCAAGCCATCATTTTTGCGAGTCCGCCGAACAGGATTACTGAACCACAGATTCCTATTAACATAGCGCCATCCCAAGATGTGCGCTCTTTCATTGCCATTTTAATCCATTTCATGTTGAGTCCCTCTCTTTTTATGACCGTTCCAAGCTACGAAACCTGCGAGACGCAGTGTCCAGTATGCGAGGTAGTTTAACACTTTGAATCCGTTTACTTCAATACAAATGTCACGAAACAATCCATCCATATACTTTTGGTCTTTGTATCCAATATTAGTTCCGTCTTTCGTCATAAGAGTAGCATACTTATATCCGTAGTCATGCACTAAGCCGCCCATAAGTAATACTCCAACAGGAGATAAGAAAGTTGCTAGAAACTTCGGTACAGAGGCTCCGTCAAATTCGAAACCTGCAGGAACTTTGTACTCTACACCATTTAAGCTATAATGAAAAGCTTCGCATATAACCCACTTACGACTTCCCATTAACCACATAAGTATACCTTTGAAAAAACCTTTGTCTTTTGTTGCAATAGGCACAGGCTGCATCTTAGGCATATCAGGGTACTTAAACTGTACTAAATCTTCTTCTTCTTTATCACACTTATTTACTACAAATCCGACTAGTACTAATACTGCGAGTATTGTCCACTGCCAGAAGGTCATTGCTAAATCAAGTAACATTTCCATTATTTCTTTCCTCCTACTGCTTCTTTGGCATAAAATGCCGCTACAATTGCGGCTACCGATACGAAGTAAGTAGGTGCCATTGATCCTAATGTTTTTTGCGCTTCATCTAAGCCTGCAAGACTTGCTAGTACTACTGCGAAGGGGTAGAGTAGCATTCCAGCTAAAGCAAACCATGCCATGTTACGTTGTGCATCTCGCATTGCATCTGCATCTTCTAGTTCTTTACGTTTTGCTTCAAGGTACATCGCCTCTTCTGCATCAGATACTTTGCCATCTCCGTTTGTGTCTGCTGGATGAAATTCTTTATCTACCATTTGACTTTATTCGCCCAATACGCTGCAGACATTTTGCCTTTAGCTATATTCTTGCCGTGTCTGGCTTTAAAACTTTTACGCTTTGCTTTCATTGCGGCAGATTCGCCGGCCTTGGGCTTACCTGCCGTTTTAGCTCCCTGCTGACCGAAACGAATTGTTTTCACTTTACCGCCAGTTTTAGCTACAACGATATGAGACTTCTTTGCGTGTCCGGGCGTACGTTTAGGTTTATTATAACCACTAACTCCAGCTCTTTTTAATCTTGAATCTTTCTTTTTCTTTTTAACAGCCATTATGAAGGTACTCCCAAAGTAGTTAGTGTAACTACTAAGCCTGCTAGGAATAGTATTACCGTACCACCCATCATGGTCAAACGGCTTTCAATTCTTCGCATTGATCTGTCAAGTTCTTCTAGTCGATAGAAGCATGTTTTCCAACGCTCTTCACATTGAACTTCGTGAATATGAAAGTCTCCCTCAAGGTCGTGCACCTTTGGAAGTACCTCTCGAAATTGTTGTAAGTCGCTATTATCCCATTGATCTCTATTCGGTTCCATTCAAAAGTTTTTCCATTAGCTTGCCATAATTTCCCTGACCGAATGGAACAGCTTCATTAATCTGTACATTCGTTTGGTTCTTTATGCTTCCACCCTGTGCCTTCTCAAGATCGGTCTGTGCCTTAATCTCGTCGATACGCATTTTATGTGCCATCTGTAGTAGGTCTGCTAAATCCTTGCTAGAATATACACCAGACTCGCGTGCTTCTTCTAACTTCGAGGCTATCATGTCGTCTAGCAGAGATCCTATGTTATTCTTATTCCGGTATCCCATATCTAAGTATATAGTGTCTATATACTGCTTTACTTCTCGCTTATTAAGCACTTCTACTACTTCGGGTTCTGACACCTGAAGATGTTGGCAGACGCCCTTAATATTGCCGAACATCAAATAGCTATTCGCAACTTCGAGACCTTCTGGACTGATTGTAGTTAATTCTTTTGTCATGGTTTAGATTATACTCAAATAGAGGTAAATTGTCAAGAACTTTTTTTAGGGGGTCTAGTCTGCCAAAGGGTTGTCTAGGGCTCTTTGCAGTTTCTTGGTTATACGGTCTTCTAGTTCCTTCATGTCTCGGTCAGTATCAGATTTTAAAGCGTCCCGCTTAGTTTCAAACCGGTCATTGGCCTTATCTATCATTACTCGTACTTTTTCTTCGGATTCACGAACTTGGTCTTCTACGCGGTCTGCTTGCTTTTCGATGGAGATAATATCATCCCGTAGTCCTGATTTGATATCTCGAGTATACTCAATGGCTTCATCAAGTTTTACAACTATCAAGTCGTTGCGTGCTTCGATAGCATCTGTGTCAATATTAGATATGACTTCTTTCATGTCCATATAATCATCATAGAACTGAAAGCCTGCCCAAGCGCCTCCGCCTAGAGTAGACAATGCAGTAAGCATGACCATCATCCTACCGCCTTTGAACGTCATTCCACCAATTTCGAACTCAGCCATTGTTATTCCTCCACAAACTTTAAAGCTCTGAGATTATTAATCTCTTGTGTTAGTTTCTGCACTTCCATGCGTTTAATCTGTAACTCTAGTTCATACAAGGTATTACAGTTAATTCTTTCTTTCGGCCCACCAATAGGTATTGTTATCCTAGCGTAGACACCCACATCTTTTACCTGCTCCATGGGCGAATTCATATAATTGCCATTCACGTCTAAACCGGGCAACCCATACGGATTGTTTTGCTGTTGGTCATTAATAAAGCCCACTACACCGAACTCAACATTAGTAGAGGAGCCTATAGCACTCTGACATGTAAAAGTACCACTTTGTACACGATCAGAAGCATAGCTCGACGGAGACGTAGGTATATTGAGATTCATTGAACTAGACTGACTCCAAGTCCATGAACTCCACAATATCAGTACAAGAATTATAAACTTCACATTTTCTCACTTTAGCTTAGAACAAATTTTGGATAATATTACAGTAACCTGAGTTACTGGGGTAAATAGTGTTTTAGATTTAGTACATATATAAACAGCCCTATCCTTTGACGCGGCTGGAATATAGACTGTTATTTTCTTACTCGTGCTATGAGGCACCTTCATAATTTTCTTAGGTGTGATAGCTGCTGTTATGGCGTTCCATTCAGCATCAAAGACACCCACCTCATAATACGATATATCTTTTCGTGCATTAAATAGTTCTAAGTCGGCTTTGTAAACTCCGGGCACATACGATAATTCTAAAGAAGGGTATGTGGGGGTGAGTGAATGACTACTTGCGTAGCCACTCACTATTAATGCCAATAAGAACAAGAAGCGCATTAGATTGCGACACACTCTGCTGTAACTGTAGCAACGTACTGACCTGCAGGAAGTGCAGTTAAGTAACCATAGTTTGCTTCTGAAGCAACATTAAACCATGCAGTGCCTGCAATACTTAATGGAAACTCAGTAATGTTGTTATATTCAACTTTGTTAGTTTCAAAAGCAGACATAGACGCATCCGATACCTCACCTACGATAGTAGAACCCGTCCAAGTAACTATATCATTTAGCGCGGGGCTTGAAGCGAACTCATTGGGATAACCGATTACTGCCTTATAAGAACCAGCAGTTATAATATCATATCGTAGAATAGGAAGAACTCCTCCGTCTGCAGCCAAAGTACTAAGCTTGCTCGCTAGGGGGTTACCATAAACTCCTTGAGTATCGGTTGTGATGGAACACTTTGATTCAACGTTACCGATAATTTCGGCATGCTCTGCAAGTGCAAAAGGTGCAAGAAGCGCAGTGGCTAATATTAGTTTTTTCATATTTAGTCTCTAGTGCTTAGTTAGCACTCTTTGATAATAAATTATCATACTGGGCTTTTACCATATTTTCGTGCATCAATTGTTGAGCAAACCCGTTTCTCAACGCTTTCATATTTTTAGGTATTTCCTTATGCTCAAATTGTAGAGCATCAAGGTACTCGCCACCAGCGAGAGAGGCAAGATAGGACTTTGGTATAAATTTCATGCCAAACAGAGCTTGCTCTTGTGCAAGTGCCATATTATCCATCATTGCTCCATTTATTCCACCAAGTAGAACTTCAAGCTTGCTCGCCAATCTAAGTCGGCGTTCCTTACGTTCTGCTTCTTCCTCTTCTTCAATTTTAGCCACTTCTCTTTCCATCTCTAGTCGAATGGCCTCCTCTTCCAAAGGATCTACAAAAGTTACTACAGGAGGGGCTACATAAGGTACTTGATACCCTTCACAACTAGGATCGGTCTGAGGGTCAAAGCATGTATCGTATCTATAAGTGTATATAACTGAAGGGTCGAGTACTAAGCCTGTGCCCTCTACTTCTATTGAACCATCTCCCCAGTAGCCAATAGGTATGTCACCTACTGCTACTACTTTATTAATACTGTTTCCGGGTAGCCCGGACCAGTCGTCTGTCGACCGGAATATATAACCATCACCTAGTGCATTCTCATTTTGTACATGCACTAGCATAGCATCAGCTGTCTCTTTTTCAGTAGTATATCTGTATATTACAGACCCAACTGTAAGACCCATCTGTTGTGGTAAAATGTTTTGCATAACCCAGTTGTAGGCGGTAGTGTTAGAACTACCGTATACTACATCAGAGTAAGAGCAAGAGGAGTAAGCTAGCAACGCCAGCGCCACCCAGTAGTGTGCCCTTTGTCTTATCATCCATACTCTCCTGTTCTTCTTCTATAGGTGCTTCTTCATTGTGTGCAGCCCAGCCAGCTTTAGCATCTGCTCCGATCATGCCATCGTAAGGGCAAGGTGTTCCTGCCATTAACATTGCATCGAATACTCTCTTATCTTGACACATTACTGAAACTGCTGCTACTTTCATACCCATATCGTAAAGAGTCTTTGCATTCTTCAGTTTCTCACAATTCATATCTCTCATGGTAGTACCCATGGAGATACCTAGTATTTGGGTCTGCACTGCACCCGCAACTCCTATTGTACATAAATCCGAATTGGATATATTCATCGTCGGTGTTATTGCGGACGGAGGCGGCGACTTCAGAGTTGTAGTTGACCTAGAAGTCACATCACTCGTAGTCGTTGAATCTGTAGTGATCGTATCATCCTGTGCAACAACCATTCCTGATAGTGCTGACAGAATAAGTAAAACTTTTAAATTTTTCATTCTTACATACCTTATTAATTTTTCATATTATATCGCATCATGCGTATTTTGTCAAGATTTATTTTTTATGGGTTCGGCGCTTGTATAACCAGCGCGGTAGGTTGTGATATATTAAAATAAAACATATCCTCCCTCTCTGCGTTACTGGAAGAAGAGCTATAAGAGGCTCCATCAGGAGAAATAGTACCATTAAGAAACTCTATTCCGGTACTCGTCCAGTGCCAATGAAAACCTTTAATAAAACCTTTGTTTGGTGATAGACGGGCACTTGCAAAAGTATATTGAAAAGTACCCATACCAAAAAGGTTTGAGCCTGACACTACACCATTTAGAACTCCTGTTACTCTGCCTTTAATTCTTGCGGATAGCACGTCTGAGTTATATTGAACAGTAGTACCATCTGAGGCATATACGACAAGTCCATATCCTGTAGGAGTGGACAAGCTAGAAGCTTTTTTAAATACATACCAGTAGAAACTTCTATTCGTATCTGAAAAAATACTAAAGCCATTAGATCTAGGTATTACATAAGCTTTTACTCCTGTCACAGTACCGGTAGGGCGTATAAAGACTAAACACTCCGCTGTAGTAAACCCTGTAACGCTTATATGTTCTGCTTGAAAATCCCCTGTACCGGCACCAGTTATTGCACTACTGGTACCACTTGCAAACTCTTGGTAAAGAATCTGATTAGTATCTGTAGAGTCTAGCTGTACTGCTCCATTTGCGCTCCATACTTTTATTCCATATGCCATTAGTTACTCCGGATCATATACGACTAATAAGTCGTAAGTTTGTACTGCAGATGAAGAACCTCTCGCATTAACAGCAGTTCTTTGAATTGTTAAGGTTGTTCCTGAAACAGTAAAATATAATATCTTCTGTCTTTGCGGTATATTACCATCATAGATCTCACTAATTTGTATAGGGTCTAAGTTAATAACGGAAGTACCTACTGCAGAAAGAGTCACAGTCTTAGTGGTTTGTGACGCAGTAAGGGATCCTTGGACTCTTTCTCTAAAGATTACGACTCTATCAGATACATCTAAAGTTACATTTCCCGCTGAGTCGTAGACTTTAAGTCCGTAAGTTCCTGTGCCTCCATCCCCCACGGTAGATCCACTATTTTCTGCTTCGTGTAGAACTATGTAAGTATCAGCTATAGAGGCGGCATTAGAACCGTTGTTTGCGGTTGTTACTCTTCCTGTAATATAATAAGTTGCGGAAGTGCCTGCACTTGGTATACTTGCAACAGTAATAGCTCCGTTACCTGTTCTCGTACCTACAACAGTTCCAGAGGCGCTAACAGTTCTTACTTCGTATATTGTATTTGAGGAGCCTGCTGCTATAGTAATAGAGTGGTTAGTACTTCCGTTAGGGCGTGTTATAGTATCTACATCAGTAATAGTAGTATCAGGAGCTATATAGTTTACAGTTACACTTCTAGTTACTTGTGTAGCGGCGTTGCCTGCAGAATCAGATACATTGTATGTAACGGTGTAAGTACCAGCAGCGTTTACATTTACAGGGTTTACTGTTACTATGGAGCTCGTTATAGTTCCATCGCCATTATTATCAACAGCAGTTGCGCCTGCATCACTATATGTCCCGCCCTTACTCAAGGTTACAGTGGCAGAACCTAGACGAGTAATAATAGGAGCTGTGGTATCAACGATAGTGACTGTTCTAGTTGCTGTACCAGTGTTGTTAGAGCTATCTGTTGCTGAGTAAGTAATGGTATACGTTCCAGCAACAGCTGTATTTACTGTTCCACTAGAGGAGACTGTTTCACCTCCATTAGCAGTAGCACCAGCATCAGTCCAAGAACCTCCACGCTCAACCGTATCTGTTCCGGAGGTCACCGTGATTACAGGTGCAGTTGTATCTCCAACCGTTGTACTTACAAAAGAGCCTGCTACACCGCCTACGGTAAGAGTGGTTGTAGTGTTGGTACCGTTGCTGGTAGAGGAAGTATGCCTTAATTTAAAGGTGTCTCCGTTAGTTGCAGTAATGCCGCTGACAGTAGAGTATGCTGCTAAGTTCTTACTGTACTGGCCACCACTTATTGTAACACTTGCTGTGACTCCTGTGCTTAGTCCTGCAATAGTTACTGTATTTGCAGAAGTTCTTGTACTGTTGAGAGCTACTCCTGTTTGGTTTGTAAAGTCAAAAGCATTAGGTGTTGTATCCGCAGCGCTGCGCGTTACTGTAAAGGTGTCATTAGTAGCGTGATAGGTACTACCATCTCCACCCGTACTTGTAGGCCTTCTTACAAATATCTCATAGGTGGTGGTATTTCCGGCAGTTGGTAAGGAGCTAGTAAAAGATATAGTAGCTGTTCCTACACTATTTGCTATAGTTGCGCCTAGGTTTGTAGAGCCATTATTTACACGTACTGAGTAAGCTTCTCCATAAGTACCGTAAGTTACTACTGTACTTGCACTAGTGTCGGAGTAGCCAATTGTGGTCGACGAAGGGTTTACTCCAGTATCACCTATTAAAAATGCAGGTCTTGTTGCACTTACAACACTAGAGGTAGCTGTGCTACTTCTTCTTGCTTGAGCATATACAGTCCCCGTGCCTCTTGTTATTGTAAAAGTACTACCGGTCTGCCAGTTATCAGGTGTAGTGTCTCCTACTTCACAAGCATACTCTAAAGTACCTCCGGTTCCACTTGCCGATAAATTAACAGTTGCGGTAGTGTTTGTCGAGGCAGGGTTGTTAAATGTTACGCTAGAAGCTGTGGGCGCTGTGATACTGGGAGCAGCTTGTCTTTCGAAGTAGAATAAGTCACTCTGATCTCCGCCATTATTCGTGCCAGTAACAGTATCAGCAGTAAGAGCACCACTCGCTACTGTTCTAACTACACTTCCTGAGGTGATAGTAATATCTGCGTTATTTGTAAATATCGCTAGGCCAAGAACTCTGGCGTCCCCCGCCGAGCTAGTATGTCTTATAAAGGTTACTGTATCGCCAATTTCAAGGTCAAGAGGGTTGCCAGAGGTAGTACCAACACCGGTTGTAGAGCTATTGTAGCTCCACTCGGCCATAGCACCTTTAGAAATACCTACTTGTAGTGTTACGTTAAAATTCGCCATATTAAGTCTCTATCTTGTATCTAGTAGGATGGGACTTAGTAGGATCAGTAGTGAGTCCATCAAGCCAGTCTTGTACTGTTCCAGACTTAAAAGCCTCCTGATATGTGCTAGGGCGAGAGTTGTGCTCTAGCCAATAGAATTCGTTTGCTGCGGTTACAGCGGTTTCAAAAAACCCTTCGTAGTTGCCTCCAAGAGTAACAGCGTAGTCTAGCCACGTTCTACACTTCGCTAGAAACTCCACTTCTATAGCAGAAGGTATTTCTACTACGGTATATGAGTCTGTCCAGTCCGCACCTGTATTCATCCCTTTTGAACCTCCTCCTCCAGTCCACCCAGTAATTCTATTAATATGATAGGCTCCTCCAGATATAGTAAACCTACAACAGGCTGTTAGAACATGTGGTAGGTTTTCTTCAACGTATGCGGCGCTGTCTATAGGAAAGGTATAAGTAGTATTTGCAGGAACTTGAATGGAACTTGAATGTGTGTCCGAACCTTTTGGTTTTAGGTATGTTGTCTCAGAATAGCTAGCCATTGTGTTCATACTACATTCTTCTAGAACAGTGGGTAGGAGAAAGCCTAATTCTTCCGCTTTTTGTCTAGTCTCCCACTTATGTGTTTCTAGTCTTGCGCTCAGAGCACTGTTTCCTATATAAGTATACTCTGAGGAAGTAGGAAGAAAAATAGAAGGAATGGCATTCACTATTAGACTTGGTTCAAATTCTGCAAGTTGCTCTAAGATATATGTTTTACATCTAGGGGTGGAGTAAAGCAGGGGAAGTTTACCACATTTCGTAAGTAACAGTACTTCATGCCCGTCGGCCTCTAAGAGAGGAACAGTAAAGTTATAAGTCTGATCTAAAGCAATTATCAGTATTTTCATTAGTCGGCATGCCTTGTTATAAAGTTAACTCGCATTTTTTCTGGAGCGAAGTATTGTTGCACGATTCTTTGCGCTAGGTTGATATCATACTCTTTGCAACTAAAGATGTCGAAATACGCTGTACCGTCTAAATCCATGAAATGTGCACATATGTTCGAAGTTGTAATCAATTGCATCAGGCTGTATCCCTGTTTAGGGTCTCCCTGCAACAAATGCTCGATAATAGGCTCTCCGTGAGCAACCATGTCGATCTGCTCTACTAAGTCCTTAATAAACGTATATATAACGTCACGCTCTGATATACTATCATTGCAGCCGCTACAATCCAACATTAAATGATAACCCCAATATGAACTCATTTTTCTTTCCTTTCTTTATTAAACTGTACTAACCAGTAGCACGCTTCTTGTTTAGTTAAAAACCGAGGACTGACAGTAATGCCATTTTCGTCTATGCAATGCCACTCACCCCAAGTTTTAGTTATTGTCATGAGTTATACCCAGACGTCAAAGATTAAGCCTTTCTGTAAAGGTGCATACTTCTTTTTAAGGTAATACCTTCGATTACGTTTTATGATCATTCCGCAATTATATCTCACTTTTCATAAATTGTCAACAATTTTTTTCGAGTTGGTGGTGAGGGGAAGTGGTTTGTGCAAGTCTTTTTATATACACCCTTTTGGTTATTTGAAATATAC
>OFRW01000029.1_pt1 | contig 16836 bp, 28 predicted proteins | sample 1543141 | NCBI WGS metagenome assembly OFRW01 (sample SAMEA4005047, study PRJEB22522) | seawater metagenome | reverse complement strand
CTCTCGGACCATCTGAGATTTACCCATGCCGGAGCCACTCGTAATAGTTACAAGCTCACCCTTGCGAAAGCCATAGGTTAATTCATTAACACCAAGCCAAGGATAAGGAACGGACTCGACTCTGATTTCCTCGGTCAGTATATCCCATGTGTCCTCACTGGCTACAATACCATCAGGTCTGTAAGGTTTAGCATCCCACCATGCCCTAGTGAATGAAGATATGTTACCTGCTAGTAGCATCTCGTTGGCGTCCTTGAGGGGTAGGTCACACACCTTAACTTTGTTAGGTGAGAACAAATCCACCACACTCTTGACTGCTTCCTTACCTGCTACATCTGTGTCAAAGCATAGCACTACTGCATCAAAGGACTCAAGGTACTCAAGGCTACGCTTGATGTCATTCTTTGCACCCTTGGAGCCAGTGCGTAGACTGACTGATGCATACTTGTTACCAAACATTTGGTGAACACTCATTGCATCTAACTCACCCTCACATACTGTGATGTACTTACCACCACCCTTGAATACATTCTCGCCAAACAATCCTACATCCTTACTGTTACCATCATACATAAAGTCTTTGGTGTCAGTTGTTCTAACCTTGTTACCTATGTGTTCACCATCTACATTGTGGTAGGGATAGCAATGCTTTTTAATTAAGCCATCCTCTCCGTACTGTAGGGTAACACCATACTTCTTTACTACATCTGCGTTGATACCTCTGTCTACTATGGCACCACTGTTACCTGTAAATAATTCCATCTTGCTTGTAACCTCCGTTGTTATCTTTGCTTCAACTCTGCCTTCACCTGTTGGTGCTTCCCAATATCTGCAACCAAAACAATACCCCTGTCCAGTGGAATACCTAGCTAGGTTATCCTTACTGCCACATTCTGGGCATGCCTCATGTTGTATAAAGGTGCCTTGTTGTTCATCATGATTCATAATCTATCCCATTAAAAAGTGGGCGGTTTGAGGTACCACCCGAACCTTAGCCTAAGAGGATATGCTATTTAAAACTCCTCGACTTCCTTACTGTCCGCTACTGCGACTGCATCGAACTCATCTAAGGCATCATTACCACCGGCATAAGCCACTAGGTCCATGACCTGTACTGCTGATAAAGACTTACCAAGACCAAATTTATCCGTTGCTTGATGCTCATAGGTTTCGTATGCTACCTTAACCTTGGACCCATTACCAATCTTTACTGTACTATCCCAACCATGCTTGTGCTCGTCCACTACCTTAGGAGCAGGCATGGTATTACCCTTAGCGGTCATAGGCTTACGCTTAAACACAAAGACATTCGCATCTTTTAGTTTAGGTTTTATCCCAGACTCTATAAGTCTATCTCTTTCTTCATCAGTTACCTTTAAGTCTATTGAATAAACTCCGGGCATTGGTGTATATTTATCTACCTTTGGCTCAAAAAGAGCTGGGTATAACGCTTCACCGATTGCTACTGCCATAATATTTCCTCATAAATGGTGTCATTAAAATTAATAATAGCTACCGACACCTTTAATAGCTATTAATACCAATTAGTACTACCTTTTATTAACCATCTATTAACTTCTAATGACAATTAATATATATATATATAACTATAGTAATAGTATAGCACACTTTTACTTGTTTGTGTAACTCTTTACTAAACTTTCTATATATTTATTGTCAGAGTCATCATCAATACCATAACTATAGCTTGCTCGTCTACATCCATTGCACATATCTAAGAATGTACCTGTTTCTTTATCCTTGTAGACTGACTCGTTGTCATTTAACTGTTTGTTACATGCTCTACATCTCACGATAGTATCTCCTTTAGTTCTTCAAAAGAATATTGATAATCTTCTTCATCATATGTATCACCATTCTCAAGCACATCATCAATTATTTTAATAGCCTTGTCCATTCTTTTCTTTAATGCTCTATTAATTTTCAATGCTTCTTCATTAAAGTTTTTATTGTTGTTGGGGTTAGTCATCTTCGCTCTCCTTATCTCTATGTCCATATTCTTCATAGTCATCATTATCAATAGTACAACCTGATGGGTCAATATCACAATTAGGATAGGAATAACAAGCTAAATGGTTTTCATCTTCTGTGCTCATTTCATCTTCTCCGTTTCAAAATGTATCAAGCCATTGCTTTCCATGTCTAACTTTTTATTAGCCACTAGGATAGCTTCCTGCTCACTCTCAGCCACTATATTAAATGAAGCTATAGTACCTGTCCATTTTACATTAACTTTAAAATTGTACAACTGTGGTTCATCTACCTCACCACCATCAAAGTCATACTGGTCTTTGTTAGCATAAGTTCTTTCTACTCCGTTTCTATCTGCCATTATGTTTCTCCACATTATAAAGTCTAGAATTTAAATCATTAATCATTGCTTTTAATTCAGCAATCTGTTCCTGCATGTCACACATTATACTTAAATAAGTGTGAGGTTCAAGTGAATAATCATAGTTATTTAAAGTAAGTCTACCATTTTCATCAAACAAATCATGACCATACTCATTTTCAATATTTAAATGTTTATCTATCTCTTCATCTAAATTTCTTATATCAGTTGCATATATAATTATATCCATTACCTATCCTCCATGTCAAAGAAGTCATTATAATCTCTAAGCTCTTTAGTCTCACGCTTTAACTCTTCTTCATCTGAGTTATGCCTGTCCTCTGTCCACTCTGTTATACCTGCTCTGCGTTCTCTTTCTTCCTCATAAATTGCATCATTGCGTATCTCTTTCATGTCCTTAGACTGTTCTGATTGCCAGTCAAAGCCTTGCTTCATAAAATTAAAACTGTTTCTATCCATTATTATTACTCCTACATTATTAAAATAAAATCTATCTCTTGGTCCATAAGTTCATGATACTCTTTATCTATCAAGAAGTCAATCTCAAGCAAGTGTTGTAATGAGGAGCCATCTACATCTATCTCAATCTCTTTATCCCCATCATTACTAAACTTAAATTGACTGCCTATATCATTCTCTGTTAAAAAACTATGTAAGCCCTTTAAGGTATAGTCCTCGCCATTGATTGTTCTTCGTTTCATTAGTGCTGTTTTAAATACGTGCATTTTATTTGTCCTTATTTTTGTAAAAAAAAATTACTTAACTTGAGGGTAAGCTCACACTTAACTTGATACTCAGTCCTTATGTTAATGATATTACGCACCGTGTCAAGTCTTTTTTTGTTTATTTACTAAAATTAATTTAAATTATCTCTAATAAGCATAAAGCTACAATCCCTGGGATTTGATTATTTAGGCAGGGCTTAGTATTGGTTAGTGCATAAAGTACGCTTAAATCGAAGATATGGAGTCCTATTTATAGCTTTAGGACATAAAAAACCCCAATTAAGGGGCTTTAATGATTAATAGCTGTTATTTTGTAAATACTCGTCATCTCCTATTTTAGTAATAAAACCGGCATCTAGTCCTTTCTGTAATAGTTGCTCCTCGTCATATTCAAAAGCCCAACACGGGGCTTGAGACATAAAAAACTCATGTTTAGAATATGTTATTCTGTCCTCTGGTAGTTCTTTTAATATATCTAACATTTTATTATATCCTTTATAATTGTTTGGCTCTTGAGGGGGTCAAACTTGCCCTTTTAGTACCTAAAAGCCCCCAATTAAGGGGGTTAGTAGGGTTAATGTTTTTAGTGCCTTTAATCAAAGTTTAACTCGGTTAAGATATACTCTCCACTTTTAATTTTAGCCTTTGTTTCTTTTGTTGTTTCCCTTAATACTTGATTTCGATATTTACTAGTAGTTTTTGAATAATCCCAGTAGTAAGTATCTAGGTAGACCTGCCCGCCTGTAATTCTCAATATTGTAGAGTCATATGATTGAAAAACTACCGCACCATTATCATTTATTAAAAATTGGTTTGGTACTTTGTTTCCGTTACTGTTTGTGATGTTTGATACTTTCATTGTATATCCTTATAGTTATAAAATTATAGTTCTTTCACCCCAAAGGCCCCAATTAAGGGGCTTGGTAGGGTATTAAATAAAGTCTAGAATAGGACCCCTTTTTGGCAGTCCTGTTCGTATTCTCTTTTCTCTCTGTCCTCTGTGGTTTCTTCCTCTAACTCATCCCAAATTTCTACCAGTTCAACACCACTATAGACCGCTTTACTTCCCCATGTGTCCTCGTAGGCTTCACGCCCTGCAATTTTAAGTGCTTCTGCTTCTGATTCTGCTTCGATTGTAGTGTGTAACGTTGTCATTACGTCCATTGTAATTTCATAAGTTTTCATTTTATTTACTCCATTTATTGATAAATTTTCTTAGTTGTTTTACTTCTTTAGTTGCTGTTGCTTTTTCTTCTTTTCCATACTCACCACTTAACATAAAATTATTTTGGTGTCCGCTTTCATAATAACAACTTAAAATATAATTAGCCTCATAAAGTATTTCATCGTTTGAATAATCTTCGAGTTCTTTTTCATCATCTAAACATAATACATTTCTAAAGGAACGTATTAACTCGTCAACTTTCCACATATCATTTATTATTTGAGTTTCCATTTTACTTACTCCTATTGGTTATTATAATCAAATAAAAATCCATCTTCTTTTAGCATTTTCATATGCTCTTTTTTCTGGGCTTTAATTTCTTCCATTGTGTTACCGTAAAATTCCATCTCTATACTATCGCCTCTCGCCTCTGCTTTTTCCAGTGGCTTCAATATATAGTTCAAGTTAAGCGTTTCCACTAGAGCGTATTGTAATTTATAATTTAGCATTTAGTTACCTTATATAGTTATATGAAACTCTTATATTAATGATAAATTGTAGAAAGTCAAGCATTATTTTAATTATATATATAGACATGGTTTTTATAGTGGTTTTAACTGCTGTTTTAACTCCGGTTTGTACCCGTATATAGGCATATGCTCTGAGAGCTCCAAGGATAGCCCAAATTTAAACGCAAGCATTAAAGCCTAGTGATTATATTACTGCCTCTATAATAGTTGATTTTGCTTTCTGAGAGACTTTAATTTATAACCTGTACTATTGTAGCACTAAAATATAATCTCTTGATTTTGATACCTTCTTGGAGTTATTCAGTTATTGACCTTACTATCAATGCGTGTATACATAATAGACTTACTGCCATTGTGGTTATATAGTATAGGCTTAATCTATGTATGGTTATTAATAGACTTATAATATGTATGGTTATTAATACACTTGCTTATAGTATGGTTACTAATACCTGATTAATTTAGTCAAGTATTATTACTAATACCACTATCATTGCCTCTTTTATTCCCCAATTGACCACAATTAGCCACAACTGGCCACTACTAGCCATGACTTGAGCCTCCACAAATGGCCATTTCTGGCTAATTATGGCCACGGGGGGCCCCTTATTGTAATTTATAAAAGTTTAACTCTAGCTCAATAGCACATGAGATGAAGTTTGGACCATAATAGCAATTAGCTAATCCAAATGTAGTATATTGTGGTATATTGTAGTTTATTTACAACAAACACTTGCAATTATAAACAAACGATGGTATAATAAGGGTATAGAACCTCCCTTTTATAACAGGACAAAGGTATGACAGAGAAGAAGAAAAAAGTAGGCAATCCAAACTTTTATAAAGGTATGCCTTCGTTAAACCCAGCAGGTAAACCAGTAGGCTCGGTTAACAAATACACAGCATTAAGTAGAGAAGTATTATCAGCGAAAGGACCAGAGATAGTTGACAAGGTCATAGAGCTCGCCCTCGCTGGAGATAGACATTGTTTAAAGATGTGCATGGATAGAATAATACCAGCACACAAAGCAGTAGAGATTAAACACGAACATAGAGACTTAGGAATTAATATTATTGTTGAGTCCGTAAAAGCAATAGAGAAAGAAGAAAGGAAGGAACAGGAAACATTTGAAGGGGAAGTAATAGAGGCTATAGATGGCTGATATTAATGTTTCACTTCATGATGCTCAGATGGAGATATTTAAGTCTGAAGCTAGATTTAAAGTTATATCAGCAGGTAGAAGGTTTGGTAAATCAAGACTAGCTGCATGGGTGTTATTAATAAAAGCACTACAGAGTAAAAGTAAGGATGTGTTTTACGTTGGTCCTACATTCCAACAGTCGAAAGACATTATGTGGGGTATGTTAAAGGAATTAGGCAGAGATGTTATTAAAGCTGCTCATGAGAACACAGCAGTGTTAACTTTAATCAACGACAGAAAGATATATTTAAAGGGAAGTGATAGACCAGATACATTAAGAGGCGTAGGACTAGAGTATGTTGTACTCGATGAATATGCTTCAATGAAGCCAGAAGTATGGGAAATGATTTTGAGACCTACACTTGCTGACGTAAAGGGTGGTGCTATGTTTATTGGTACTCCGGCTGGTAAGAATCACTTTTATAAATTATTCATGGAAGCTCAGGGAGAAGATAGTGATTGGGAAGCGTTTCAATATAACTCTACAGACAATCCCCTCTTGGACCCAAAGGAAATACAAGCTGCTAAAAGCAGTATGTCTACCCAAGCATTCCGTCAAGAGTTTGAAGCTACCTTTGAATCGTTCAGTGGTGGAATCTTTAAGGAAGAGTGGATTAAGTACGTCGATAATGAAGCAGACTTTAAGGAAAACACTATAGGTCATTACGTAGTTTCAGTAGACCCAGCAGGGTTTGAAGCTGCAAGTAAGGAAAGAGGGTTAAAGTCAAGCAAGTTAGATGAAACAGCAATATCAGTAGTAAAGATTGTAGGTGACGAGTGGCTAGTTAAGGACATATACCACGGTAGATGGGGTATAAAGGAAACAGCTAATCGTATATTAAACGCTGCAATGGACTGTGAGGCTAGTTCGGTAGGTATTGAGGCAGGTGCATTAAAGAATGCTATCATGCCATACCTAGAAGATGAGATGAGAAGTAAAGGCAGGTGGGTAAACATAACAGATGTTACTCATGGTGGCAAAAGAAAGATAGATAGGATTACATGGTCGTTACAAGGACGACTAGAACACGGTAAGATTAAGTTTAGAAAGGCAGAATGGAACGAACATTTTATTTCCCAGATGATGGACTTCCCTTCTCCCCTAAGTCATGACGACTTACTGGACAGCCTAGCGTATATAGACCAAGTAAGTGTAGCGGACTACGCAGGTAGTATAGAATTGGAAGAAGATTGGGAACCTATGGATGCAGTAGCAGGATATTAATTTATGGAAGATAAAGATTACTCAGGACCGCACCAACAGTTAAGAGAATGGGTGTTAGACCGTGTAGATACGTGGGAACAACACAGAAACTCTAACTATTTAGCTAAATGGGATGAATACTACCGCTTATGGCGTGGTACGTGGTCAGATGAGGACAAGACTAGAGCATCAGAGAAGAGTAGACTTATCTCTCCGGCTACATCACAGGCTATTGAAGCCACAGTAGCGGAATTAGAGGAAGCTACCTTTGGTGGGCACCGTTGGTTTGATGTCGAAGATGACATGTTGGACCAAAACCCACAGGATGTAGAGTATATACGTAACCTACTCCATGAAGATTTAACAAAGGACAAAGTAAAGGATGCTATCGCTGAGTGTTTACTCAACGGAGCCATCTACGGTACAGGTATTGGTAAAGTAATTGTACAGGACAAGATGGAGATAGTAGCTACAGAGGTTCCAGTACCGGGAACCATGACTACAACCACAGAGATAAACGAAGTACCTTATGTTTGTGTTAAGTTAGAAGCTATATCACCTAAAGAATTCGTTATTGACCCAACATCTACTAATATTAATGATGCATTGGGCGTAGCACACATCGCAGTTAAGCCTCGTTACCTTATAGAGAAGGGAATGAAGGATGGTATCTACACAGATATGCCATTAGGAAGCTTTGAAAAAGCAGACTTTGGTTTTGATGAAGAGTTTGATAGCATATCTAACGAAGATGACAAGGTAAAGATTTGTGAGTACTGGGGATTAGTTCCTAAGCGTTTCCTTAATAAGAACGCTACTAATGATTCGTTTGATTATGATGATGACGAGCTAGTAGAGGCTGTAGTAACAATTGCTAATGATGATTGTGTACTTAGAGCAGAGGAAAACCCATTCTTAATGCATGACAGACCGTTCATTTCTTATCAGAATGACCGTGTTCCAACTAAATTCTGGGGTAGAGGTATTGCTGAAAAGGGATATAACCCACAGAAAGCTTTAGATGCTGAACTGAGAGCACGTATTGATGCCTTAGCACTCACGACACACCCAATGATGGGTCTGGATGCTACACGTCTACCACGTGGAACTAAGTTTGACATAAGACCGGGTAAGACTATACTTACTAACGGTGACCCAAGGTCTGTTCTAATGCCACTTAACTTCGGTAGTCTATCCCAGTCTACATTTACTGAAGCAGCAGAGCTAGAACGGATGGTTCAGATGGGTACTGGTGCTATGGATAGTGCTACTAGTCAGTCCGCACAACCTCGTAACGGAACTGCTAGTGGTATGTCAATGCTCCAAGCAGCATCTATCAAACGACAGAAGAGAACATTACTAAACTTCCAAGAGTCTTTCTTAATTCCTTTAATTAACAAAGCATTGTGGAGAAGAATACAATTTGATAACCAAAGATACCCAGCAGTAGACTTTAAGTTTAAAGCTTATAGCAGTCTAGGTATTATGGCTAAGGAGCTAGAGTCAACACAGATGATACAGTTATTGTCTATGACTCCTCAAGGCTCTCCTGCTTTTTATGTTATCCTAATGAGCATATTTGAGAACTCATCGTTAACTAATAGGTCACAACTGGTAGATGCAATCAATCAAATGATGCAGCCTAACCCTGAGGACCAGCAAGTTAAGCAGATAGAGATGCAAAAATCAATGCTTGAACTAGAGGAACTTAAAGCAGAGATTAATAAGATATATGCGGAAGCACAGAAGTTACAAGTTGATGCAGGTGATAAGACATCTAATGAAACTCTAGCTAAGAAACAACTAGAACTAGCAGAGAAGATGGTTAAGATAAAAGGAATACAATCAGAAACTGCACGTAATGTGCCTGAAGTAGAACATCTTAACTCAGAGATTGTACTTAACCTAGCTAAGGCTATGAACGGATGACAGATAGACAGATATTAGAACAACGATTAGACATGATTCAACACGATGGCTGGCGTTTACTTGTAGAAGAGTACACAGAACTAGCGGAATCACTTGAAAAAATCTATGATATTGATAATGAAAAGACTCTACATGAACGTAGAGGACAGGTAGGCTTTTTGAATATGGTTATTACATTGGAACAAGCCACCAAAATAGCGTTAGACCAACTGGATTAAACCAGCTCTAACATTTTACAACCCCCACAATCTTAAATAGACGGAGGTAAGAAGCATGAGTAGTAAAATTGTAGACCCTGAGGTCACAGAGGAAGTAGTAGAAGAGCAAGTTGATTCATCTTTAGAAGCATTAGCTGTACAGGATGAAGTGGAAGAGGAAGTAATTCAGGAAGAAGCTGAACTCCCTAAGAAATTTCAAGGTAAGTCCTCAACGGAGATAGTTGAAGCCTATGAAAACCTAGAGAAAGAACTAGGAAGGAAAGGGCAGGAGATAGGAGAACTTAGGAAACTAACTGATTCGTATTTGCAATCTCAGATAAGTACACAAGCGGAGACGACTACCACTAGTGAGCCAGCAGATTTTTATGATAATCCTGAACAAGCGGTCAGGCAAATTATAGATAACCATCCTAGGTTCAAAGAGATGAAGGAACAGAACGAGAAGCAAACAGCTTCTTTAACTGCCCAACAACTCGAAAAGGCACATCCAGATTTCCAAGAAGTCATTGGTGACGGAGGATTTCAGGAATGGGTTAATGGAAGTAAGATAAGGCAACGCCTGTATAAGGAAGCTGACTCTTATGATTTTGATGCAGCAGATGAACTGCTTACGAACTGGAAGGAACGACAAATGATTTCCAAAACGCAAGAAGTTAATGAAGGCAAAAAGGTTAAAAGAGATACAGCAATGAAAGCAGGTGAGGCAATGTCGAATGCTTCCGGTGAGTCAACTGCCGGTAAGAAGATTTACCGTCGTGCTGATTTAATACGTTTAAAACAAACCGACCCTCGGAGGTATGAGGACTTGGCAGATGAAATCTATCAAGCTTATGCAGACGGAAGGGTTAAATAATAATAAGATAATAGGAGAAGTAAAATGGCAAAAGGTTTAGTTGGTACAGCTAATGACCAAACAATCACTACTGCTGCGAGTTTCATACCGCAAATGTGGAGTGATGAGGTTATTGCAACTTATCAGAAAAATTTAGTAATAGCAAATCTGGTAACACGCATTAACCACAAAGGAAAGAAAGGCGATGCAATTAATATTCCAGTTCCAGTACGTGGTTCTGCAACTATTAAAGCTGAAAACGCTAAAGTAACAATACAAGGTGACACTCATGGAACTAAGCAAGTATCAATTGATACGCACTATGAATACTCAGTGCTTATTGAGGATATGGCTGAGGTTCAAGCACTTAGCTCGCTACGTCGCTTTTACACAGAAGATGCTGGCTACGCTTTAAGTACACAAGTAGACACTAGTCTATTCAACAGAGCTGCTTATCTACAAAGTGGTAATGGTACTGTAGGTGCTTCCGGTTGGAACAAAGCTAAAGTATTTAGTGCACCGGGTGTTCTAACTGATTGGGTACGTACTGGTACAGGTAATGCAATTACTATGGCTGCTGGTGGCGATAATGCTATCCGTGGAATGCTTGAGAACCTTGACTTAGCTGACGTTCCTCAAGACGGAAGAGCGTTTATTCTAACTCCACGTCAGTACACTGACTTGTTAGGAATCTCTCGTTTCACTGAGCAACAGTTCATTGGTGACGGAAACGCTATCAAGACTGGTAAAGTTGGTATGATTTACGGTGTTGAGGTTTATGTTACTAATAACATGGGTACTACTCAAGCTGCAACTGCAGCTGTTGTTCACGACATTGGTCTTTTGATTCATAAAGATGCACTATGTCTTGCGGAACAAGTAGGTGTTCGTTCACAGACTCAGTACATGCAACAGTACCTAGGTGATTTGTACACTGCTGACACTATTTATGGTGTTATGAACTTACGTGATACAGCTGGTTTTGCTTTCGTCACAGCACGATAGTATAATTAGTTAAATCCTGCCCCTTCTACACGAGGGGGTTTTATTTAGCTAATTAGGAGCTTTATGCACTTAGAAAACTTATTTGATGATACTAGCTTTGATATGGAGCTAGACAAGATTAAACAAAAGATTGTACAGTTGTATAATCAGGTCTTGGAAAAAGCTTATATGATGGAGAATCCTGTAGCCGACCCTGAACAACTTGCTATGTTCCTAGAGGAAAATGGCTTAGAGTTTAAAGGTGAACAAGAATCTTTTGATGCTGAAAGTAATGAGCTTCAGGAAATACTAGAGCAAATGATGGGTTCTAAGGATGAAGAAGATTCAGTAAAAGATAGAGACTATGTTAATCCTAAAGTTGAAACAGGTTCTGAATTAAAAGCACATAAAGATAAAAAAGATTTACCAAAGATGTCAGACTTGCCAGTACCAAAAGGGTTAATGTCTACTCCTAAAGATGTTCATAAGAAAGTAAAGACTACTAACTTTAAGGAACCAGCTGGAAGTAAATTAAAGAAAAATAAAACTATTGTTAGAGACGTTACCTTTGCTCCTCTTGTGGAGAAATACACAGAAGAGTTAACAAGTATAGAGGAACGTAGAAAGATTGGTAGAATGAGAATGTTAGATAGGCTTGAAGCATGAGGAGACCAGTAAAAGGACAGTATAGATTACCTGTTCCTGTCTATCTATATAGAAGGAGAAATGATGCTGGAAATCCAAACAACTCACCTGAAGAAGAAATTGAAACAGAATCAACTGGGTTATATTTTGTGCTTGAATCATCTACACCATCTCAGATTAACTACATAATTACGGAGTAAACATGGCTACAACTAAAGTATCGGCATTAACAAGCAAAGCTACCCTAACAGGTACTGAAGAGATATTAATTAATGATGGTGGTACTTCTAAGAAGTCTACAGTCGCAGCGGTAACTGCAACAAACACAGCAGCTATTGCTCTTAACACAGCAAAGACTGGCATTACCTCTGGACAGGCAAGTGAGATTACAGCGAACACAGCTAAGGTTGGTATTACCACTTCTCAAGCAAATGAAATCACAGCTAATACAGCTAAGGTAGGAATTACTTCAGGTCAAGCCTCTGAAATTACAGCCAACACAGCTAAGACAGGTATTACATCTGGTCAAGCCAGTGCTATAACTGCTAACACAGCCAAAGTAACTAACGCTACACACACTGGTGACGTGACAGGTGCGACAGCACTTACTATTGCAGCAGGTGCAGTAGACATAGCAATGATGTCAGCAACAGGTACACCGGGTTCAGGTAATTTCTTACGAGGTGACAATGCTTGGGAAGCAGTAGATGGCTTACCTTCTCAAACAGGTAACGCAGGTAAGTTCTTAACCACAGATGCAACAGATGCTTCTTGGGCAGTACTAGACACAGATGCCAACACTACAACTAAAGGTTTATATGAGATGGCTAATGTTATCTCAGCTAACTACTCAATCACTGCTGGTAATAACGCTATGTCCGCAGGACCAATAACAATTAATACTGGCATAGCAGTCACAGTTCCAAGTGGAAGCACTTGGGTAATCGCATAGGAGAGACACAGAATGGCTAAAGTAAAAATTACAGGACACGCATCAGGAACAGGTGTCGTTACAGTCACAGCTCCGAATACGAGTACAGATAGAACAATAACTCTACCCGATTCAACAGACACACTAATAGGTACTGCGACTACAGATGCTCTAACAACTAGAATTAATGGTGCTGGTGGTAGAAAGAATATGCTTTTTAATGGTGATATGCGTATTTCACAGCGTGGTACGAGTCTTACTTCAGCAGGAGATGGTGCATATCTTCTTGACCGATTTAGAACATATAAATTAGGTGGTGGTGAAATCAATGTTGAACAAGCAACTGACTCACCTGATGATTATCAACATAGTCTTAAAGTAACTGTTGGAACAGCAGACTCAAGCATTGCAGCTACTGATTATTATTTAATAAATCACAGAATAGAAGGCTATAACACTTCGCATTTAAACTTTGGTTCTTCTGCTGCTAAAACTGTAACTTTGTCATTTTGGGTAAAAAGCTCTTTAACGGGAACATTCAGTGCGAGTATAAATAACTCAGCTGAAAACAGGTCTTATCCATATAGTTACACCATCTCATCAGCAGACACTTGGGAATATAAAACAGTAACTATTGTAGGAGATACAACAGGAACTTGGGCAACTGATAGCACAACTGGCATTAAAGTTTGGTGGTCACTTGGCAATGGTTCTAACTATCTTGGAACAGCAAATGCTTGGTCATCAACAACTTCTCAATATGGTGTTACAGGAGAAACTCAGTTAATTTCTACAGCAGGTGCAACATTCCAAATCACAGGAGTCCAACTAGAACTAGGCTCAGTAGCCACAGACTTTGAACACAGAAGTTATGGTGAGGAACTGGCACTTTGTCAGAGGTATTATGAGAAGTTAGTTCAAACCGCAATCTCTCATAAATCTACTGCCGACTCTGGTAACGATTATTTAAATATTTATTGGTCTGAGAAGAGGGCTACTCCCACATTAACGCACTCGGGATGGAGTGTAGCCCCCACTAACACAGGTGGTCTTTCAAAAACAGGTTGTGAAATATATAAAGCCACTGGTTTTTATGGTGGTGCGAGTTTAACCTTTAATATTGATGCAGAACTTTAACAGGAGATTATTATGTATAAACTAAACGAAGATTCAATAACAAGATTATCTGATAATGCTTCTATCCCACAGGCTGAAGGCAACAGAGATTACCAACAATTCCTACAAGACGTTAAGGTACACACAATATCAATCGTAGAAGGTGCTGATGTTATTGCACCTGATTATGTAGCACTAAGAACTGGTGCTGATGGTTATGCTTCTACTGGTGACCAGTTAGGAATGATTGCAGCTGGAGATGGCTCACACGCCACTCACGTTGCCTCAGTTAAAACTGAATTTCCGAAGTCAAACACAGGCGGAACAACAATAGCAACTGTACCTGATTGGGTTCAAACAGCAGCAGCTGCAGTAGAATTACAGGAGAATCCATAATGGCAATAGTAATTAATGGAAGTGGCACAGTAACAGGACTAGCAGTCGGTGGACTTCCTGATGCTACAGTCGATAGTGGAACACTAGCTAGTGGAATAGACAAAACAAGTATTACAGATAATGGTAATGCTACTGCTATTACTATTGATGCTAGTGAGAATGTAGGTATTGGTACAAGTTCTCCAACTGAATTATTAACCATAAGTACAAAAAGTGGTTCACAAGATGACCCTGATGCAATTAGTTTAGGAAGTAATTATTCTAATACAGCAGGTTCACCAAGTAGGCTTAAAGTAAAAGTTTATGATGGAGGTGGCGATAATGTAAGTGGTTTAGGTCATAGTGCACAATTAATGAATATTGTTTCTGGTACAGAAAATCATAGCATTGGTTTTTTTACTACACCATCTGGTGGAAGTTCAACAGAACGTATGCGTATAACCTCAGATGGCAGAGGCTTATCACAGTTTACTGCAAAGGCTTGGGTAAGATTTAATGGTACAGGAACGGTTGCAATTAATGACAGTCATAATGTTAGTAGTATTGTTGACAATGCGGTTGGTCATTATACTGTTATTTTTAGTAATAATTTGGCTGATGCTAATTACAGTGCAACCTCTGGAGTAAATTCAATAAATACTTGGGGCAGTACCGCTACCGTTAGAGGGTTTGCTACAAGTGGCTTTCAAACTTATACAGCAGATAATTCAGGTACTCTTAGAGATGTTGATTTTATTAGTTTTAACGTATTTGGAGATTAATATGAAAATTATATATAACAACAATGGCACACTAGCACAATTAATCCCAGCACCTAAATTCCTAGACACACTAACGGGAACACTAGAGGAAAAGCTAATCCATATCGCTAATAAGGACTTACCTACTGGTACAGCTTATGAGATAACAGATGAAGACTTATCCGATAGAACATTCAGAAATGCTTGGGAATATGTAGCTGGTGCTAGTGAACAGACTTCAGCAGACTTGAGTTTGGATGACCAACTAAAGTACAACCACATTACACAGGAGGTCTACGATGCCAGTTAGTATCAACATAACCAAAGCTAAAGACATCACTAAGGACAGACTTAGGGCTGACAGAACACCTCTACTTGCAGCACAAGACATTCTCTTTATGAAGGCACAAGAAGCTGGCTCTTCTACAACAGATATTGTTACAGAGAAACAGAGGCTTAGAGATATAACCAATCAAGTAGATGCTATGACTACAACTGACCAGTTAAAAGCAGCTACAGTAACCACATAAAGGAGTAATAAATGTCAACGATAAAATCATCAGCAGAAAACCTAACGCTTAATGCCGATGGTGCTAACAATGATGTAATCATACAGAGCAACGGTTCAACTAAAGTAACTGTTGATGGTGCTACAGGTAATGTGGGTGTTGGAACTACAGCTCCAGCTAAACAGTTAGAACTATCTGGTAATAACTCATACACTTCTGCTGTTAGATTTGCATACGGACAAAGTGGCTATACTGCGGATTTAGGCTATAAATCTGACGGTAATACTGTGTACCTAACAATTACAGATGGTGGTACAGCAGTAGATGTTCTAAAAGCCCAGTATGCAGGTAACGTAACACTACCTACAGGCAACCTAGTAATAGGAACATCTGGCAAAGGTATTGACTTCTCTGCTAACAGTCACGCTAGTGGTATGAGTTCAGAATTATTGGATTCCTATGAGGAAGGTACTTGGACGCCTACTTTTGACGGTGCTACTATTTCAGCAGTTCACACTATAGCACATTATACTAAAATTGGTCGCCAAGTCTTTTTCAATTATTATAGTGATACTTTAACTATTAGTAGTGCGTCAGGTAATGCTATAGTACTCGGACTACCTTTCACTACTTCAAGCATCCCCAGGAACTATGGACTTTTTACTTATCAACACGGAAATGCGGTTGATGGAGGAAGTAGAGGTGGTTATATTCAAAAAAATGGTACTTATATGTATTTTATTGATACAAACAATACTAGTGGTGCATCTTACGTAAATGGTACTAAAAAGATGATGATTGCTGGTAGCTATTTCGTAGATTAATTATTCTAAGTGGATTCTTAGAACGGACATTTAACAACAACAGGAGAGTGCAATGGCATTATCAAAAACAACAGTAGTAGATAAGATAGAAGTTCTTGAGAAAGGACAGGTACAAGTAAGAACAGCAACAAGAGTTATGGAAGATGGCGTAGAACTTAGCTCATCATTTCATAGGCACGTTGTAGAACCTAGCACTAAAGCTAGTGGCTCTTGGGCAGACACAGACATAAGCGGTGAAGATGCTAGAGTACAGGCAATAGCAACAGCGACTTGGACTAGTGCAGTTAAGACTGCTTATCAAGAGATGGTAGACGCACAAGAAATTTAACTAAAGGAGAAAAGAATGTCTAAAACAAAAAAAGAACAGACAATAACAATTGATGGTAAAGAATACAGAGAGTCAGATTTTAAAATTGAACAAGTCAATATGATTAATCATGTGTCTGACTTAGATAGGAAGCTGCAAACAAGTATGTTTAATCTTGAGCAGTTACAGTTTGGTAGGGATTGCT
>OFRW01000026.1_pt1 | contig 17144 bp, 15 predicted proteins | sample 1543141 | NCBI WGS metagenome assembly OFRW01 (sample SAMEA4005047, study PRJEB22522) | seawater metagenome | reverse complement strand
GCTTATATATGTTGGCTTGATCTATGACGCGTTTAAGCTCTTTAATGCCGTCAAGTACGGCGGACATTTGTTCAAAATGGGCGCCCATCTGCGTGCACATAATACGAGCCAGTGTAGTTTTCCCAACACCTGAAGGACCCCACAAAATCATTGAATGGAGCTGACTGTCGGCCAAAGCTTTGCCGATCGGCTTGTCGGGGTCAAGCAAATGACGCTGGCCTATAAATTCACTTAGGTCATTGGGTCTTAGCGTCTCTGCAAGGGGTCTATAGGTTGACATTAAATTGAAGATTGATTTTTATAGTTTTATAATTATCTTCTTTATTTGTTATGAATACCGCAGATAATATTAATTAATTTCCAAATAATGTTTTTTTTGCCTGCCATCGCCATCATTACAACAAAAAAAGTATTAAAATAAGAACGTATTCACGCACTATAACTTACTTATGTTTTTAAGATTTTTTTGTCTTGTTTTTCTTACAACGAGCGTTCTAGCCAATTCACATTCTTTTGAAGACTTCCTAGACCAGGTCCGCAAAACTGCAACTGAACAGGGCGTCTCTAAAGCAACCATTGATAAGGCCTTCTTTGAGCTCAAGCCAAGGCCTTCTGCCATTGAGTCTGATTCAGCTCAAGCCGAGTTTAATCAAAATTTTTGGCACTATGTGAACAAAAGGGTTAGCAAAGTACGCCTCAATAATGGTCGTGATTCATTAAAACAAAACGCCGCATTACTTAGCAAAGCCTCTGAAAAGTATGGCATTCCAGCCTACGTTATAGTTGCATTTTTAGGTCTTGAAAGTAACTACGGAAATTATATGGGCAATGAAAGCCTTGTTCGCTCTTTGGCAACACTTGCCTACGACCCAAGGCGGTCAAAGTTTTTTACAAGAGAGTTGATTGCTGTTTTGAAGCTGATGGACAATAACACCATACCATTTGATGCAACAGGCTCTTGGGCTGGCGCGATGGGCGCTGTTCAATTTATGCCAACCAATGTCATCGCTTATGGCGTTGATGCCAATAAGGATGGCAAAGTAGACCTCTGGAATGAAAAAGCCGATATTTATGCGAGCGCTGCCAATTTTCTTAATAAACTTGGCTGGAAAAAAGGTGAAAAATGGGGAAGAGAGGCCTCAATCCCTAAAAACTTTGACTATCGATTGACCGGCCTAAATAAGGAAAAAACCGTTAATGAATGGGCATCTCTTGGAGTTCTAAAGGGCAATGGATCAAGCCTGCCAAAGTCCAACTTCAAGGCCTCTTTAATTGTACCAATGGGACACAAAGGACCAGCATTCTTGGTTTATCGTAATTTTGAAGCAATAATGGGCTGGAACCGCTCAATACTCTATGCGCTATCTGTTGCCCACCTCTCTGATCGAATTAAAGGCGGCGGAAAGCTTTCAGCAAAATCTATTGATGAGCCGCTTCTTAGTAAAGAAGACATTATGCAAATTCAAAACACGTTGAACTTGTTGGGTTATGATACTGGTACGCCAGATGGTATGGCCGGATCTAAAACCAGACAAGCAACACGAATGTTTCAGTCTGACATCGGTCTCGTCGCGGATGGCTATGTTGGCTACGAATTATTTCAACAGCTTCAATGACCGTCAAAACCTATCTTGGTTTTGATGTAGGAACTAAACGCACAGGTATTGCTATAGCAAACAGCTTGACCTCCCATGCAAGTGGAATCGATACCGTCCTTCATCACAAAGATGGGTCTACAAACTGGACGCAACTTGATCTGATTATTAGTCAGCATAAGGCTGATGCATTTATTGTTGGATTGCCGCTTGATCTAGAAAACAAAGAACAAGAAATGACCTTTATAGCAAGATCGTTTGGCAGAAAACTAGCGAAGCGATTTAATGTTGATGTGGTTTTTATAGACGAACATTTATCCTCTTCAGAAGCAAAAAAACAACTAAAATGGCACTACGCCCATAAGAACGCTGACAGAGGTGATGTAGACAAGCGATCAGCTGAACTAATTTTGCAGACTTGGCTCAATGAAACCACACACGATTAGCAACGATTCGCAACTAGACTCAAAGGGCAGGCTAGCCCATCTTCTAGGCTTAAAAGGGCTTCCAAAAAAACAGCTTGAAAAGATACTAGACGTGGCAGATGATCATGTTGATAAAAAAGGTAAGCTTCAGAAATCTAAAATCTTAAGAGATATGTCAGTTGCCAACCTCTTCTTTGAGCCTTCAACTCGAACACGAAATACTTTTGAAATAGCTGGTAAGCGCACCAGTGCTAAAACAATTAACGTTGACCTTGCAAATTCAGCAACCAAGAAAAATGAAACCTTGATGGATACTATGCATACCTTAAAGGCAATGCAAATCGATATGTTCGTGATTCGTCACAAACAAAATGGACTGCCACATCATGTTGCAGAAAACATGCAAGGCGTATCCATTATTAATGCAGGGGATGGGATCAATGCACATCCGACACAAGCTTTGCTGGATATGCTAACCATAAGGCAACATAAAAAGACTTTTGATAACTTGTCGGTTGCTATTGTTGGTGATATTAGGCATTCTCGTGTCGCTCGATCTGGAATACAGGCCATGCAGACATTGGGCACTACTGATATCCGATTGATTGCGCCAGATACGCTTCATTACAAAGAAGAGACGCCTGGCTTAGAGCGCTTTGACAACCTTCAAAAAGGCATCGAAGGGGCTGATGTCATCATCTCTTTGAGGCTTCAAAAAGAAAGAATGATCGGCGCGGATATTCCAGATGAGCAGACTTACTTTGAAAGCTTTGGAATTACAAATGAAACCTTAAAGTTTGCAAAGCCCGACGCAATTGTCATGCACCCAGGTCCAGTTAATAGGGGAATCGAGCTCGAATCAAGTGTCGCAGATGGAGCTCAATCGGTTATTCTTCAGCAGGTAACGAATGGCATTGCAGTTCGAATGGCCGTTATGGAAATTTTAGCTGGAGCGTTTTAAAAATGAGTCAACCCATAAATTATGACCTCGCAAAGGATGCGATTCAAAAACTAAATACTGATGACACAATCTCTTCAGCTCATGGCTTACTGTGTGGATTTTATTGCGTCAAACAGGACATTCAATTAGACGACTGGCTCAACGAAGTGATCGTTACTATCGACTTACAAAACCTCCTTGAAAAGGAGTCTCACCAGGTTCTTGCAGAAATTTTTAACAATACCAGTGAGCAGCTTGCCGATCCAACCCTCAACTTTTGGCCCGTTATTGCTGACGACATGTGCACACTAAGGGAGCAAGCGAACACTCTAGTTGAGTGGTGTCAAGGATTCCTAGTTGGGCTTGGGCTGAGTTCGGTTGAAACAACAGACGAAGAAGTACTCGAAATGATCAAGGATATCAGCGAGATAGCTCAGCTTGATGCCGACCTATTAGATAGTGAAGAAAACACTCAAGACTTGTATGAAATTGTGGAGTTTGTTCGAATAGGCGTGCTTTTTATTCAGGAAACCCTGCAGCCTTCAAAGCAAGACTTTATCAGCCCCACCCAGCTCCACTAAATAGCCAAAAAAAACCGAATTAAATTTTCATTTAATTCGGTTTTTAAAAAATGGTGGCCACACCTAGAATTGAACTAGGGACACAGGGATTTTCAGTCCCTTGCTCTACCAACTGAGCTATATGGCCAAATCGCGTAATTATACACAAGGCAAATAAAGATTGAGTTTGAATTTAACTCCTATACGCCTACCTTATCTATGAGTTGTCTAAAAATCGCTCGGCGTCCAATGCAGCCATGCATCCCGAGCCTGCAGATGTAATGGCTTGACGGTAAATATGATCTGCAACATCGCCCGCAGCAAAAACGCCCTCAACACTTGTTTGGGTTGCATTGCCTTGAAGACCTGCCTGGACCTTAATATAGCCATTATTAATCTCTATCTGGCCCTCAAAAATACCTGTATTTGGAGTATGGCCAATAGCAATAAAAACGCCATGTACATCTAAGTCTTTAGTTGCTCCATCACTTCCCTTTAGTCGAAGCCCATTAACCCCCATATCATCGCCCAAAACTTCTTCTAAAGTGTGTTTCCACTCAATAGACACATTCCCATTTTTAGCCTTTTCCATAAGCTGATCGGAAAGGATTTTTTCTGATGTGAATTTATCACGTCTATGAACAACAGTTACATGTTCGGCAATATTTGACAGGTAAAGCGCTTCTTCAACAGCGGTATTGCCGCCCCCAATAACCGCAACTTTTTGGCCTCTATAGAAAAAACCATCGCAGGTTGCGCAGGCGGAAACGCCTTTCCCTTTATATGCCTCTTCAGAATCTAAACCTAGGTATTGAGCCGTGGCTCCAGTTGAAATTATTACAGCATCAGCGGTGTAAGTTGTGTCGCCCCCTTGAAGAGTGAACGGACGCTTCGAAAAATCAACGCTCGTAATATGGTCGTTAATTATTTCTGTATTAAAACGAAGAGCATGGTCTTTCATGCGCTCCATTAGATCTGGGCCTTGAAGGCCATCATGGTCTCCTGGCCAGTTGTCCACATCCGTTGTAGTCATTAGTTGACCACCCTGTTCGAATCCACTAACCATCACTGGATTAAGATTTGCTCTTGCTGCGTAAACTGCTGCTGAGTAGCCAGCGGGGCCTGACCCAACAATCAAAACGCGACAATGTTTGATATCACTCATTATGAAATACTTTATACTGATTAACCAAATGAGTATTATAAACTGTCTTGAAAAAAAATAATAAACGAACAACTCAAACTGGCATAAAAAATCCGCGCTCAAAAATTGCGAATGAATCAATTTTTATACTGCTTTTGACGCTTGGTGTTGTTTTTCTCATTTCACTTGTGACTTACTCTGCAAATGAAGATCCATTCACTGGGGGAGCAGAACTTGTTAAGCCAGTAATAAATAGCGCAGGTATGTTTGGCGCTTATCTAAGTGATATAAGTATTGGAGTTCTCGGTTATGTCTCTTACATCATACCTATAGCCCTAATCTGGCTTGGATATAACTTTCATAGAGATGCAGCTAAAGAGAGAAGTAGTCCGATAACCTTCTTACTTCGATTGATTTCGTTTCTGGTTATGCTATTTTTTACAGCAGCACTGGCACATCAATTCGCACCAGAGATAAAGATTATCGAGGGCCTTAAGGCAACCTTTTTAGCGGGTGGTTGGATTGGGATGTCAATGCATGAGCTGGTGTTTTATGAAATGTTTGGCAGCTCATCCACAATAATATATATTGGGATTATTTTTGTTAGCTTTAGTATTGCTTCTAGCGCGTCATGGAAAAACATTAGCACATCGCTTTTCAAAAAGGTCCTTAATAGAGAAAAAAAGGCGCCTGTAAATGCAAATAGCTCATCGCTCAGGCCTGAAATTATCAGTCCTGCTGCTGTAGCAGAAAAGCCTCAAAAAGCTGAGAAAGCTGAGAAACCTCAAAAAGCTGAGAAAGCTGAGAAACCTCAAAAAGCTGAGAAAGATGAAAAGCCTAAAAAAGAACAAGGCAGCAATCTATATAAATCGGGCGCGACGGGCGGACTTCCAAGCCTTTCACTTTTAGATGATGTGAGTAATTCTGGCCTAGGATATACAGATGAATTTCTTGTTGAAATGGGGCAACAAGTTGAAATTAAATTAAAGGATTTTGGTTTTGACGTAACAATAACTGCCGTAACTCCAGGACCCGTAGTGACGCAATTTGAAATCTCGCTTGCTCCAGGAATTAAGGTTAGTCAGATTATGAACCTTAACAAGGACCTAGCCAGGGCGCTCCTGGTTGAAAGTGTTCGGATAGTTGATGTGATTCCAGGGAAACCGGTTATTGGCCTTGAAATTCCAAACAACAATAGAGAGATGATTGGGCTCAAAGAAATCCTCTCAAGCGAAGTATTTTCAAAGGCTAAATCGACTCTTTCCATGGGCCTTGGTAAAGACATTAATGGACTGCCAATTGTAGTTGATCTTGCAAAAATGCCGCACCTTTTAGTTGCTGGCGCTACTGGAATGGGTAAGTCCGTTGGCCTGAATGCAATTATTCTTAGCATCCTTTATAAGGCTTCGCCTGAGCAGGTTAGGTTCATTATGATTGACCCAAAAATCGTTGAGCTCGCATCGTATGCAGACATTCCGCATCTCTTAACTCCAGTTGTTACTAATATGAATGAGGCTGCAAGTGCGCTTTGGTGGTGCGTCAATGAAATGGAAAGACGCTACAGCCTTTTAGCAAAATTTAGCGTTCGAAACATCGAGTCCTTTAACGAAAAGCAGCGCCGCGCCAAAGAGTCTGGAAAACCTTTATTAGACCCTTCATTTAATCCAGACAATGCAAAAGAAGGTGAACAACATCCAGAGCTAGAGGCTCTCCCTCTTATCGTCATAGTGATAGACGAATATGCGGATATGCTTGGGGCTCTTGCACAAGAAGACCGCGCTAAGTCTAAGCGCGTTGAAGGGCTTATTGTTCGAATTGCTCAAAAAGCTCGAGCAGCTGGAATACACCTTATTGTTGCAACGCAGCGCCCTAGTGTTGACGTTATAACCGGCCTAATTAAATCCAATATACCGACAAGAATGTCTTTTAAAGTTTCATCAAAAACGGACTCAAGGACTATCTTAGACCAGTCGGGCGCTGAACAGCTTCTTGGTATGGGCGATATGCTCTATATGGCGCCAGGTATGACACACCTTACAAGGGTTCATGGTGCATTTGTTGAAGACAGTGAAATTCTGCGAGTCGTTAAGCACCTTAAGAAAAATTCGAGCCCTAACTACTTAGAGGGCGTCCTTAAAGCACAAACTGAGATTGTCAGCAATAAAGATTCTGGACAAACCTCTGGCGAACTAGATCCACTTTTTGATGAAGCAGTGCAAATCGTCACCTCAACAAGAAGAGCCTCAATCTCTAGCCTGCAAAGAAGAATGCGTATTGGCTATAACCGTGCTGCCAGAATTATTGAAGATATGGAGTCTAGTGGCATTGTTAGCTCCATGAACAGCGCCGGAAACAGGGATGTTTTAGCTCCAGAGCCGATTGAGCCTGAATAAAAACTCATAGATAATGTTTCAAAAAAAACCATTGTTATTCTGTGTGTAACTAGATGATTTTTTACCTATTATTGTAAGCTTAAAAATAACCTGTAAATACAATGATAAAACCCCTAGCCCTCCTATCTTTATTACTAGTTTGCACTCAAACTATTGCACATAAGCCAGTTTTAAATGAAAATTCAACTTATCCTGCTGACGCCCCTTACATGATAGAGGAGCCAGAAATATCAAAGGCAATCTTTTCAACTCTTTCTGGTGATCCTCATTTTTATCGAATAGATTCTGAAAGTGACTTTAATTTTTATGCCGGTATCCTGGCTGCAAAAATTGGTGACTGTGAGCTTGAAGAAAAATTTTCATTTGAGGTTCTAGATTCTGAATTTCACTCAATACGTTTGGCGGATGGTGAAAATTTTGAATGGACTCCATGGTATGAAGAGTATGGAAAACAGTGGTACTGGAACGGCCCCGAGGTTGGTGAAAGCTTTCTATCAAACGAAGTATTTAAAGCTGGCACTTACTATATAAAAGTCTTTAATAACTCAAATAGTGGTCAATACGTTATTGCTGTTGGTGACATTGAAAAATTTGGTTTCACTGATATTGTTGGTTTGATTTTTTCGATGGGTAAAATCGAAGACGAGTTTTGGAATCCAAACTTGTGCGTTAAAAGCTAGCATTGATATTCATACTCTCGTATAAAAAATAACCTTGACATGCTCATTTCATTACTATAAAGTTAAATCAAACCAACAACATTAGTTGGTTTTCTTGTCTTATCAACATTCTTGCACTGTTAAAGGTGCTCTTAAAAGGAGAAATACATGAAAAAAACACTACTTGCCGCAGGCCTTGGCCTTGGATTGGCATTAAGTGGAGTAGCACAAGCAAAAACTTTAGTTTACTGTTCTGAGGGAAGTCCTGAAGGCTTTACACCTTCTTTATACTCAGCAGGTACAACGTTTGATGCTTCTTCGCAAACTATATTTAACCGTCTTGTTCAATTTGAGACAGGCACAACTAAGGTAATACCTGGTTTAGCTGAATCTTGGACTGCTTCTGATGACGGATTAGAATATACTTTTAACCTACGTAAAGGCGTTAAGTTCCATACAACACCTGACTTCACACCGACTCGCGACTTTAATGCCGACGATATTCTTTTTAGTTACAACAGACAGTGGAAGGAAGACCATCCCTATTATGCTATAGGTGGAGAACATCTATATTTTGGATGGATGGGAATGGGTGAATTGCTTTCATCGATAGATAAAATTGACGATTACACAGTTAAGTTCACATTGACTAAGCCTGAATCACCATTTGTTTCAAATCTAGCGATGGACTTTGCTTCAATATTATCAGCTGAGTATGCTGACAATTTGACTGCTTCTGGGAACCAAGCTGATATAGACTTCAAACCAGTTGGTACTGGACCATTTGTCTTTCAGTCTTACCAGAAGGATTCAATGATTCGCTACAAAGCACATGATGACTATTGGGATGGACGCTCTAATATCGACAAATTAGTATTTGCAATTACTACGGATGCTAGTGTTCGCTATCAGAAACTTAAGGCTGGTGAATGTCACGTGATGCCTTATCCAAACCCTGCAGATGTTGCAGAAATGCAAGCAGACCCAGAAATTAACGTCTTAGAGCAGGAAGGCTTAAATGTTGGATACTTAGCATTTAATACTGAGAAAGCTCCATTTAATCAAAAGGCGGTTCGTCAAGCTCTGAGCATGGCTATCAATAAGCAAGCAATCCTAGACATCGTTTTTGAGGGTGCGGGAGCTGTTGCTAAAAACCCAATCCCACCAACAATGTGGTCTTATAACCATGCTGTTAGAGATTATGCCTACGATCCAGCTGGTGCAAAAGCGATGCTAGATGCGGCTGGGGTGAGTGGCCTTAAAACAAACATTTGGGCTATGCCGGTTCAACGTCCGTACAACCCAAATGCTCGTCGTATGGCTGAACTAATTCAGGCTGACTGGGCTGCAGTTGGTGTTGATGCTGAAATCGTAACATTTGAGTGGGGTGAATACCTAAAACGCTCAAATGCTGGCGAACATGACACAGTGCTATTAGGCTGGACTGGAGACAATGGTGATCCAGATAACTTCATGGGTGTTTTATTAGGTTGTGCAGCTGCTGAATCTGGTGGTAACCGTGCACGCTGGTGCCATGAGGAATTTGACTCTCTCTTAAATCAGGCAAGGCAATTAACTGATCAAGCTGAGCGTACTACTTTGTACGAACAAGCTCAAGTGATATTCAAAGAGGAAGCTCCATGGGTAACTATTGCTCACTCTGTTGCGTTTAAACCTGTTCGCGCAGAAGTTACAGGGTTTAAAGTTCACCCACTTGGAAGTCACATCTTTTATGATGGTGTCGACCTGAAATAAATAACGTTTGGTGCAGGCTTTCATAGTCTGCGCCAAATTATTTTTTGTGTTGTTAGACCTAATGGCTACTTCCAATTTTTTGGCCTGTAGCTATTTAGTCTGCCAATCCAATTCTCATAAAAGGTTCTATGTTTCGCTTTTTAATTAATCGCTTAATGCTAATGGTGCCAGTTTTTTTTGGTGTTACTTTAGTTGCTTTTGGATTTATAAGAGTATTGCCAGGAGACCCTGTAGAAGTTTTAGCTGGTGAGCGCGGAGTGAGTCCTGAAAGGCATGCTGAACTTTTAGCTCAACTAGGTTTTGACAAGCCTTTGTGGCAGCAATACTTCAACTACATAGGGGATATTTTTCAAGGCGACTTGGGCACTTCTCTAATAACAAACAGACCGGTTGTTGAAGAGTTTTTTGAACTCTTTCCTGCTACAGCAGAGCTTGGTTTATGTGCTATTCTCTTTGCCCTTATTATTGGTATTCCTGCTGGCATAATCGCAGCAATCAAAAGAGGTACCTGGGTTGACCAAGGAATCATGAGTATATCTTTGACCGGATATTCGATGCCTATATTTTGGTGGGGACTCTTGCTCATAATTTTGTTTTCAAACACCCTTAACCTTACTCCAGTTTCAGGCCGTCTTTCTTTTTTATTTGATGTCCCTCCTGTTACAGGCTTCATGTTAATTGACACCCTATTAAGTGATGAGAAAGGTTCATTTTTAAATGCATTACACCACTTAATCTTACCTTCTATAGTTTTGGGAACCATTCCGCTTGCCGTTATCGCCCGTCAAACTCGCTCAGCGATGTTAGAGGTTTTAAGTGAGGACTATGTTCGAACAGCTCGCGCAAAAGGACTCTCAACATTCAGGGTCGTGGCAATTCATGCACTTAGAAATGCCATGATCACTGTCGTAACTGTTATTGGCCTTCAAATTTCACTATTGCTTGCAGGGGCGATTCTTACTGAGACCATTTTTGGTTGGCCTGGTATTGGTAAATGGATCATTTTTTCAGTCTTCAGTCGCGACTACTTTGCAGTACAAGGAGGTCTATTACTTATTGCCACAAGCATCATGATCGTTAATTTAATCGTTGACCTTCTTTATGGATTTATAAATCCTCGCATCCTTCATCAAAAGTCTAAATCATGAGCGCTACTTCTTCTGTTTCAACTTCAATAAGAGCTCAACAATGGAAAGAGTTCTGGTTTTATTTCAGTGTGAGCAAAACCGCCGTTGCTGGGTTGGTCTTTTTAATTCTAGTAGTATTAATGGCACTGTTTGCAGATGTGATTAGCCCCCATGGCCCAGCTGAACAGTACAGGGAATTTGCAAAACTCCCGCCAGCATGGATTGAGGGTGGGCAACTTCAGTTTTTTCTCGGAACTGATTATGCGGGTCGAGATATGTTATCTAGAATTATCCATGGATCAAGATTATCTCTTCTTGCTGGGTGTGTCGTAGTAGTCTTATCTATGTCAATTGGCGTTCTATTAGGATTAATAGCTGGATACCGCGGAGGCTGGGTTGAAACTCTAATTATGAGAGTAATGGATACGATTATGGCTGTCCCGGGGCTATTACTAGCTCTAGTTCTAGTAGCAATACTAGGTCCAGGCCTTCTCAATGCTATGGTTGCAATTGCAATTACCTACACTCCATCCTTTGTTCGATTAACAAGGGCGTCAACACTTACTGAATTAAACCGTGATTACGTTACTGCTAGCAAGGTTGCTGGAGCTGGTCCGGCTCGCTTAATGTTTATTAGCATTCTTCCCAATTGTATGGCGCCCATAATTGTTCAAGGTACTTTGAGCTTCTCAACGGCAATTCTTGATACTGCGGCACTTGGATTCTTAGGTATGGGAGCTCAAGCGCCAATCCCAGAATGGGGCACTTTAATTGCTGAGAATAGAGACTTAATTATGAGCGCACCTTGGACCGTTACCTTTCCAGGTATCGCCATTTTATTCGCTGTCCTGGCAATTAATTTAGTGGGCGATGGGCTTCGAGATGCGCTAGATCCAAAACTTAAGAGGTCATAGAGAATGGCTTTATTAGAAATTGTAAATTTAACTGTTGATTTTGCCACTGCAACTGGTTCTTTAAGGGCAGTTGATGGCATTAACTTAACAATAGATGAAGGGGAAATTGTAGCGATTGTTGGTGAGTCAGGCTCTGGGAAGTCAGTTGGAATGTTGGCGCTTATGGGTCTCTTGCCCTGGACCTCAACTGTGACTGCTGATCGAATAAGTTTTAATGGCCAAGACCTGCTTAACATGAATGATAAGCAAAGACGAAAAATTATTGGCAAAGATATAAGCATGATCTTCCAGGAGCCCATGACCAGTCTTAACCCTTGTTTCACAGTTGGCTACCAAATAACAGAAGTTTTGTCTCATCACTTTGGTGGTAAGCGCAAAAGTTATAACAAAAAAGCTATTGAATTGTTAAATCAAGTTGGCATTCCCGCAGCTGAAAGTAGGCTTAACTCATTCCCTCACCAGCTATCTGGCGGGATGTGCCAAAGAGTTATGATTGCAATGATGATAGCCTGTAAACCCAAATTGTTGATTGCAGATGAGCCGACAACCGCTTTGGACGTAACCATTCAAGCGCAAATATTAGAGCTATTAATTGAACTTCAACAAAGTCATGGAATGGCCTTGGTGTTAATTACCCATGACATGGCGGTAGTGGCGGAAACTGCTGAGCGTGTCATTGTTCTTTATGCAGGTCAGCAGGTTGAGCAGAGAAAGGTCAAAGAGTTGTTTGAAAACCCAAAACACCCATACTCTGAAGCTCTTCTAAATGCACTACCTGAGAGAGCTCAAGATAAACATCTCAATGCCATACCTGGTGTTGTTCCAGGGCAAATGGATAGACCCAGAGGATGCTTGTTTAGCCCTCGATGCAATTATGCTCAAGATCTTTGCAGCCAAGAAAAGGCTCCGCTCAAAGACGGAATATTATGTCACTTCCCATTAAATCTTTCAAAATCAAAAAAGCAAAAAGCTATAAACCTGGAGACTGGCTAGTGTCAAAACAACTCATCAAAGCGAGAGACCTTCATAAACACTACACCATAAATGATGGATTCCTTAAATCTTCAAAAAAATTGAAAGCGTTGTCCGGTGTTGGCTTTGATCTTTACGAAGGTAAAACTCTTGCGGTAGTTGGCGAATCAGGTTGTGGCAAATCTACCTTGGCTCGACTCTTAACTACGATTGAAGAGCCAACATCTGGTCAATTAAGTATTGATGGTATCGACATGGGAAGTGTTCAAAGTAAAGCCATAACCAAACAGCTAAGACAGACTGTTCAAATGGTCTTTCAAGACCCTTTTGGATCTCTAAACCCACGACAAAAAGTTGGTGATATATTACAGGAGCCTCTAATAATAAACACTAGCCTAAGTGCCTCTGAAAGAAAACAAAAAGCACTAGATATGATGAGCCTGGTAGGCTTAAGGGATGAACATTTTCAGCGATACCCTCATATGTTCTCCGGAGGACAGCGACAAAGAATTGCTATAGCAAGAGCTCTCATACTGAAGCCTAAGGTGGTGGTCCTTGATGAGCCCGTATCTGCGCTTGATGTATCGATTCAAGCTCAGGTCATTAACCTATTAGTTGAGCTTCAAAAAGAATTAGGGCTCGCCTATGTTTTTATTTCTCACGATCTAAGCATTGTTCGTCATATTGCTGATGAAGTATTAGTAATGTATTTAGGCAAGCCCGTTGAGCAAGGTCCAAGCGAGGTAATTTTTAATGACCCGAAGCATCCTTACACTCAAGCACTATTGTCAGCAACACCAAGTACTAATATCAAAAATAAACGACAGCGCATTAAATTAACAGGTGAGTTGCCCTCTCCTATAGACCCTCCAAATGGATGCGCATTCAACCCTCGTTGTCAGCACGCCAATAAGAGTTGTAAAATATCTGAGCCTGTTATGGATACTTTTGGAAAATCTCGAGCCGCTTGTTTAGCTCTGGATGAAGGTCGTATTTAATATACAAGGTAGTTATAGTGGCTTATAGTCTATGTCATATTTGAAATAACGAGGCCCAACCATCTCTATAGCCTTTTTACTTTGCCAAATTGGATCGGATGGTAGGCCCAATACATTAACTGCTAAGCCATACTTTATTGTTTCGGCTGTAACAGGCGAGCCTGTATTAGCATCAAACATACAAATCAGGTCTGGCGTTGTAGCAAGGACATTATCTCCCTCGGTAGCAACCAAAAATTCATTTTGAAAATCAACTTTGGCTTCACGATTAGCACAATCATCAACCCCCTCAAGCTTAACAATTCCCCTGTTATAACCTCCCTCCATTCGCCTCTCAACATCTCTAACTCTTCCTTTAAAAAGATGTTTTCCATTTAGCTCTTTAACTAATATCTCATAAGATTTAAAGCCATTTTTTTCTATAATAGAGCCAATATGATGGATTAAAGATATACTTCCTTTAATTAAATAATCCTTACATTGTTTAGCTGAAACTGGATAAAGGCTGCACATTGCACACCCACCCATCTCAATAGTGATTGCACGGGCAAGTTTTTCGGTCCATACATTGCTGATAGTTTCATAATTACAACCATTTCCTTTTTCATCAACCATAGCCATCGGTGTTGCACTTATACCCCCCAAAGTAAATGTCACCATTTGAAGCTCAGGAAAAGCTCGTCCCATAGCATCACCATCGATTATTGGTAATCCCAATTTAGACGCTGCCGCAAAAGGTATTGTAGAATTTAAACCCCCAGCTTCAATACATAGAATAGCTGATACTGGTTTAGTAAGCATCTTTTCAATCATTGGTATTAATTGCGCAAACTCATTGCCTGATGGAAATTTCTCTATCATAACAGTCGGCGCTCCCATCATAGCAATGGGCAAAATTAATGCATCATCTGGTAATGATTCAATATCTATTACATTAACACCTCCAGACTCATTCATGCTTTGCTGGGTCATTAATCTTCCAACATACGGGTCACCTCCTCCTCCAGAACCTAGAACTGCACCTCCAATAGCGATTGCATTTATTGATTTACTATCAACATATGATATTTTTTTTATAGTCATTAAATTTCCTCCATTAAAAGGTCACCAACAACAGTCACGTTAATTAATAAATTATTGCCTGGTAAATAAGATAAAGGCATATCTGATACTGTTAAAACAGAAATAGATTTAGGGTCGGCATGTCTTTTAACTGCAAGCTTTGTAGCCTCATCAGTAACTTCTTTAATAGCGCTATCACGATTAATACTATCATTAAGTAAAACTACTCTTGATACCTGGCCACTTACTTGAGCAATTGCAGCTCCAACAGCATTAGCAAGATCATTATGGGGCGGACAAATGACTTTTAGACCGTCTACCTTAGATGGCATCATAACGCTTCCTCCTCCAACTGCAATAACTGGTATATCTTTGTTACTTGTCCTTGCTCGTGCAACTTGATCTGAAATCATCTTATCCATAATTTCAAGTAATTTATCAAGTGAATTTATTGGTGGTGGCATAACTTCGCCCACCTTACATCGGCCTCCAGCAACTGCTAAGTCAGTTGCAGTTAGTGTGTCACCACTAAATACCTTTGCTTTATAAGGAAGATCATGCCCAACAGAAATCGGTCCAATAGACATTGTATCTTTCTCATTAACAATAGATCCGCCTCCCAAACCAATACTTATTACATCTGGCATTGCAAAATTAGTTCGAACATCAGCAACCATAACAGAGGTTCCTGCTAGCCTAGGAAATCCATCTTGAACCTCGCCAACATCTGTAGTTGTTCCACCAATATCAACTACTAGAGCATCTTTTAGGCCCGTAAGAAATGCCGCTCCGCGCATAGAGTTTGTAGGTCCACACGCAAAAGTTAGGACAGGTAGTTCTATTACCTCAGATGCTTCAATTAAAGTCCCATCATTTCGAGTGAAAAACATTGGACATGAAAGACTTATGTTTTCCTTCAGCATTTGAAAAGAATCTACTACTTCTTTTGCTAAGGGCCTGAGGGATGCATTAATAATTGCAGCATTCTCTCTTTCTAGTAAACCCATCCCACCAATACTTTTGCTAAGTGTGATACTTATCCCAGGTACTGCCTTACTTAAGACATCAAAGGCCTCTTGCTCCATATCACCCCTAACTGTAGCAAAAACTGAACTTATTGCAACTTGCTTACACCCTAGGTCAAATAATTCTTGGGCAGCGCCGATAAGCTCACTATGATCCAATTGAGTTATCTCACTTCCATCCATCTCGTAACCACCCTTGATGAGCTTATAAGAGCCACTCATGCCATCAACAAGTGATTTTGGCCAGTCAGAAAATGGCAAGATAGAGCTTCCTGATGGTAAGCACATTCTAATTAATCCCGTTTGAGCAAGCTTTGTTCTCTGAATCAATGCATTAACAAAATGAGTCGTTCCTATAATCAACACATCCACTCTAGTTGAGGCAGTTTTTGCTTCAATTAAGGCCGCTTTAATTGCGTTTTCAACTCCAGTTAGAATGTCAGTTGAAGTGCTGCGCTTAGCGCCTCCTAAAAACTTTTTTCCATCCATTACTACGGCGTCAGTATTTGTTCCACCTACATCTACACCCACTCTAATCATTTGTATTCTCCAACTCTTTTCATATCAGTATTTAAACATTTTTACGTTGAGACCAAGAATCAATTGCTACAGCAATAACAATTACAAGGCCTAAAATTATCCTTTGCCAAAGTGGATCAATCTGATTCAAATTAAATCCATTACTCATAAACGCTAAAAAGAATGCCGCTGTAACAGTCCTCCAAACAGCCCCCCTTCCTCCAGCTATTGAAGTACCACCAACTATAACTGCTGTTAATACCGAAAATATAAAACTAAAGTCATCGGATGGTTGGGCAGAAATAGACCTTGAGGAGCTCACAATCCCTGCTAGAGCAGAAGCACCACCAAGTAAAATAAATGTTGCAGCTTGCACTCTAGAAACATTAACACCTGCCAATCGAGCAGCCTCTTGATTTCCACCAGTAGCAAAAACATTACGCCCAAATCGCGTTTGCGTTAATATAATGCTTGCCATAACTACTATTATCAATGCAAGCCAAGTAGCAGAAGTTATGTCAAAAAACTTTGTACGAGCAATTTGTTGATACGCATCTCCCATGGGTCTCATTAAAGACCTATCGCTAATAAGGTAGCCTAATCCAAAGAACATAAACGAAGTGGCTAGTGTTGCTATAAATGAATTAACTTTCAAATAAGTCACAACAATTGCATTAAATGCCCCCATTGCAAGCCCTATAAAAATTCCCGCCATCACTGCTAGATAAATATTGCCAGTTGCGTTTTCAACAAGCAAAGCAAACAAGGGTGAAACGACAAAAATTGATGAAACTGATATGTCAAAATTGCCAGAAATAATAACAATAGTCATAAATGAAGCGGCAATCAAAATTGTGGATTGTTGATCAAGTATGTTTCTAAGATTACGCTCAGTAAAAAAGCCTTCGGTAGTTACTGCTAAGCCAATAAAAAGAACTACTGTGATTATTACTATTCCATTCTTTTTTAATAAATCTACTACATTATTCATAAGATTAACCTTCTTTAAAAGCCGCTTCCATTATTGCGGTCTTAGTTATTTCGTCTCCACTGAGC
>OFRW01000025.1_pt1 | contig 17224 bp, 21 predicted proteins | sample 1543141 | NCBI WGS metagenome assembly OFRW01 (sample SAMEA4005047, study PRJEB22522) | seawater metagenome | reverse complement strand
GCTTAAGCCTTATAGTGTTTTAAGCAATGGTCAAAAGATGCGTGTTGATTTAGCAACGAGTTTATTGCAAGATGAACCTTTGATTGTCTTTGATGAGTTCACGTCGGTAGTTGATAGAGAAGTGGCTAAGATTGGTTCTCATGCCATACAAAAAGCTATAAGACGAACGGATAAAAAGTTTATAGCTGTTGGTTGCCATTTTGATGTTGAAGATTGGTTATTGCCCGATTGGATATTTAATACTAACGATATGACATACAGCGTAACAGCTAAAAAAAAAGACCAGACATTGAATTCCGAATATTTGAAACAAAAAGAAAGTCCGAATATTGGAAAATGTTTAGTAAATATCATTATTTAAGTCATACACACAATAATGCGGCTAGAGTTTTTATAGCAACAGTTAATAATGTTGTATGTGGATATTGTAGTGTATTACCTTTTCCGCATCCATTTAAAAAAGGATTTTGGAGAGAACATAGAACAGTTATATTGCCAGATTATCAAGGTATAGGTTTAGGTCATTTATTAAGTAATAATGTAGCTGAAATACTTAAAGAAAGTGGTAAAGGCTTTTTATCAACTACTTCTGCTCCTAGTTTAATAATGAATAGACAAAAAGATAAAAAATGGGCAATTACTAGAATTGGTAGGGTAAGTGTTCCTACTGGAACTGGTGCTTTACATCATAAAAATAAAAAAGGTAGCACATCTGCTAACAGAATAACGGTATCATTCCAATATATTGGATAAATTAACAAAAGTTAACAAGAATGAAACTATCAAATGACGAATTTTGGGCAGGGGTTAGAGAGAGTGCAGGTTTATACTCAAGGTCTGTAAGACTATTTAAACGAGAATATGGCGTTGATATAACAAGGATAGCAGTTAGGGCTAGAGCTTTACGTGACCCAGAACAATTAAAAGATATTAGAGAACAAAATCTCGATATTGCTGAAGAAGGATTACACTCATTAATGAGAACAAAGAACGAAAATGTAAAGTTAAGAGCGATAGAGTTATACTTAAAACATCAGGGTGGAGACCGTGGTTGGGATGATAAACATAAATTAGAAATAAATGAGGATATGAATTTAACTATTAAATTTATTTAAATGTCTGAAGTAACAGAAGTAGAACCAGTAGAAGAAGCACTATTATTACCTAAAATATTTGAACCTCTTTTTACACCTTGCAGATATAAAATTTATTATGGTGGCAGGGGTGGCGGTAAGTCTTGGAATTTTGCTATATCTTTATTGTCATTAGGCACTAAAAGACCTATGCGAATATTGTGTACTCGTGAGATTCAAGGTTCAATCAAACAATCAGTACACAAACTATTACATCAATGTATTAATCGAATGGAATTAAATAAATTCTATAGGGTCACTCGTGATGGGATTTATGGTGTTAATGGTACTGAGTTCTTATTTCTTGGACTTAAACATGACCCAAATCAAATAAAATCTCTTGAAGGCATAGACGTTTGTTGGATTGAGGAAGCTGCAAAATTGACTTACGAAAGTTACGAATTGTTAATTCCAACAATAAGAAAGAAAGATTCAGAGATTTGGGTTTCATTTAATCCTGTATTGGACACAGACCCAACATACCAACAGTTTATTCTTAACAATACAAGAAATAATTGTCAAATAGTTAAGGTAAATTATTACGATAACCCATATTTTACTGAGGAGTTAAAAAATGAGTTAGAATATATGAAGGTGAATGATTATGATGAATATCTTCATGTTTGGGAAGGTGGGTGTAGAACTTCAACAGATGCACAAATATTTAGACATAAATTTACCGTTATGGACTTTGACCCACCAAGTGAATCGGTTTTTTATTATGGTTTAGATTGGGGGTTTTCGCAAGACCCAACTGTTATATTGAGATGTTTTATTTATGATAATTGTTTGTATATTGATTATGAAGCAGGGGGTAGACAAGTAGAACTGGATAACACTCACAAACTAATAGATGAAATTCCAATGGCAAAACAGCATATAATAAGGGCAGATAGTGCTAGACCTGAATCTATTAGCTTTGTTAAGAGGCAAGGGTATAGGATTGAATCTGTTCATAAGTGGTCAGGTAGTATTGAAGATGGTATTGAGTTTATACGCAGTTTTAGGATGGTATATATACATTCACGTTGTCTAAATACAGCAGAAGAATTTGTTAAATACAGTTACAAAGTTGATAGGTTGACAGAGGATATTTTACCCACTATAGTTGATTCAAATAATCACTATATTGATGCTTTAAGATATGCTTTACAACCCATGATTAAAAGAAAAGGGAAACCAAAATTGGCTAAAGTTATAGGAGTTTAGAATGGGAATTGAGAGTAAACACCCTTTATATATTGAAACAGAAAATAAATGGACAAGAGTTAGAGACTCCTTTTTAGGTTCAGATAAAGTTAAATCACAAGGCGAAGTCTACTTACCAAAATTATCAAGTCAAGATAAAGACCAATATGCTTCTTATGTAATGAGAGCAATGTATGTTAACGCTATTAAAAACACAGTACAAGGTTTAGTTGGTGCTGTTATGCGTATAGCTCCAGTTATAAATGCACCTGATAGAATTTTAGAATTATCACAAGATATTACCGGAACAGGTGTAAGCCTGAATGATTTTATTAGTAATATGCTATCCGAGCAGTTGTTAATGGGTAGACAAGGTATTTTAATTGATAGAACAGAAGATAGAGCGTATCTATCAGGGTATACAACAGAACAAATAACAAACTGGATGGATGATACTGTTATTTTAAAAGAAACTTATGTTGCCCATGATTTGAATGATTATTATAGTATGACTTACGAGGTTCAATATCGTGAGTTGATGATTGATGAAGATAGTAAATATTTAGTCAGAATTTGGAGAGAAGTACAAGGTTGGTCTGTTTGGAATGAGATATATCCTACTAAAGTTGGTCAATCACTAGACACAATTCCTTTTGTTGCACTTAGTGGAAACGAATTAAACCTTAATCCAACACAACCACCTTTAATGTCATTGGTAGATACTAACCTTTCAATGTATCGAACAAGTGCAGATTTAGAACATGGTAGACACTTTACAGCTTTACCTACCCCTTATGTAACTGGTATTGATGGTGATAGTGAACTTAAAATTGGTTCAGGTTCAGCTTGGATATTGCCCGATTCATCTAGCAAAGCAGGGTACTTAGAATTTACTGGTCAAGGCTTACAAGCATTAGAGAAGGCTGTAGATGAAAAGCGTAACATTATGGCTGGTCTTGGTGCTAGTTTATTACAAACGCAAAAGAGTGGTGTTGAGTCTGCTGAAGCAGTAAGACTTAGACAAAACTCTGAAGCAAGTGTATTGGTTGGTGCTGTGTTGTCAGTTCAAGAAGGCATTGCAAAAGCACTATCTATAATGGCTGAATGGGAAGGTGTAAGTGGAGATATTGAAGTTTCACTTAATACTGACTTCTCTGATAGTAAGATAAGTGCAGAGAACTTAACAGCTTTGATGGGTGCTTGGCAGTCAGGGGCAATTAGTCATGAAACATTCTTACACAACATGAAGAAGGGAGAAGTGATACCTGATGATGTTTCTGTTGAAGATGAAAAAGGCAGAATAGACATGCAGAACCCTATGAATCTTGATTAGCGTAAGCTGATGATAGATAAAGAGGAAGAAAGACATCCGCCTACCCCACCAATGAGTCCGTTTGGATGAATGTTAACGAAAAAATATTAGATAAGCTTATTGAAGATTCTATTGATATTCAAAGGTATGAAGCAACTGTTCAGCGTAAAGTAATAAAACAATTAAAATCATTGGAAAATAAAGTTGTATCTGAGCTTAAAGATTCTTCCGTAATTACAACTGTTAACAAACAATCTCAAAACAAAAAATTAAAAGTTTTATTAAAAAAGACTAGAGATACAATAGGGGTTGCATATAAAGAAATATCTGCCTCACAAATAATTATTTTAAAAGAAGTTGCTCAATTATCTGAATTACAAACAGTATCAGCATTAAATGGTTCTTTAAAAGTAGAGTTGGTTATTCCTGCAATAAGTCAAACTCAATTAAATGTAATAGCATCTTCAACTCTAATAGAAGGTGCGCCAACTAAACAATGGTGGTCTAGAAAAAGTTCACAATTTAGAAGCAAATTTGAAGATACAATTAGAATAGGTATGATTCGTGGTGAAACAACAGATGTTATTGTCAAATCATTAATAGGTACAAAAGCAAATCAATTTAAAGATGGTGCTTTTATTTCACAAAAAAGAGGTGCTGAAGCTGTTGTTAGAAGTTCAATACAAACAGTTGCAAATACTGCTCGATTAGAAACATATCAAAACAATAGAGATATTTTAAAAGGAATACAATGGTCGTCTACTTTTGATAATAGAACATCACCAACATGCCAAGTGTTAGATGGTATGCAATGGGATATGGATGGAAACCCATTAAAGGGCGGATATAATGATGGTAGAAGTTTCCCTGGTGCTACAGCACATTGGAATTGTAGGAGCAGTCAAATAGCAATCACTAAAAGCTGGGAAAAATTAGGTTCTAAAGTAAAAGCTGAAGTTCCAGTAGGTACTCGTGCTAGTATGGATGGTCAAGTTGCAGGTGGTCAAACATATGAAAAATGGCTTGGTGGTAAATCAAAATCTTTTCAACAAGAAGTAATGGGTAAAGAAAAACAAAAGCTATGGTCAGAAGGCAAAGTTGGTTTTACTGATTTAGTAAGTCAAACAGGAAACCCATTAACACTCGCACAAGTAAGGAGAAAAATTAAATAAAATAAAGCTTTACATACGCATTTAGTTCGTATATAATGCTTACATAAGGTTAATTAATCTTATATAACTAAACTAAATAAGGAAATAAAATGATAAAAGATAAAGATATAAGAGATATAAACGATGAAATTGGTGTATTAAACTGGTACATTAAAAATAATAAAAAAGAAAAAATTGCTTACATTGGAATTAATATGTTTGGTTGGGTAACAGAAGATACTATAGAAAAATGTATCACTGGTATAAAAGAAACAAGCAGAAAATGGAGTGATGTTAAAGCAAAAGATTTGCCTTACAGAATCTTTATGGTATTAAATTCTACTACTAATTATAATATTGGAATGGGAGTAGAAATTATGGGTAAATCAGATAGAGGATATCAAAGTATTTTAATTGAAGATACATACCCAGAATAATTTAACAATAAATGTTAATAACATTGCCCCCTTAATTGGGGGTTTTTTTTGTACGAATTAAAAACCTGTGCTAAAATGCTTGGCGACGAAGTCATTTTTATTAAATATAACGGGGTTATATAATGAACGAACAAGCGGAAGAAGTACAATCAGTTACATATACACAGGAAGAATTTAATGGGATTAAAGATAAATTAAATCAGTTCCGTGTTAATAATGTTAAACTAAAAGAGGATATGGAAACCCTTTCTCAAAAATTTGAGGGTATTGATATTGATTCTTATCAAGATATGTTAAGTAATCAAGAAGCAATGAAAACAAAAAAACTTATAGATGCAGGTAAAATTGACGAGTTGCTTGAAGAAAAAACCAAGCAAATGAGAGAAGTGCATAACAAGGAATTAGGTAAAACGACACAAGTGAATCAATCTTTACAAGAACAACTAGCCAAGCTTGTAATTGATAACGCTGTAAGAGATTCTGCTACTAAAGCAGGTGTTGTTGATACTGGTATGGATGATATATTACTTAGGTCAAAGTCAATCTTCTCATTGAAAGATGGAAAGGCTGTACCAACAGATGCACAAGGTAATACTATCTTTGGACATGGAACAAGTGAGCCAATGAGCGTTAATGAATGGGTTAATGCACAGATGGATGTTGCACCTCATTTATTTAAATCATCTTCAGGTAGTGGTTCAGCACATGGCACTAGACCAAATGGAACAAACAGTCAAAAGCTTACTTCCATACAAAAATTAGAACAAGGCTTCTCAAAATAGGTTTATAATACACTTATGTTTTAACTCACCTATCAGGGATAGTTAGATTTAAACATAATTTTTTAGATAACTATCGGGGATAGTTAGACCCTACTTTAATGCCGGTGGCATACAGTAGTAGATGTTTTTTAATCTGCCTGTATTTTATGGGCATTATTTTTTTATATAGGAGTCATAACTATGGCATCAGTTACACTAGCTGAAAGTGCAAAACTTTCACAAGATATGTTGGTTGCAGGAGTGATTGAAAATATCATTACTGTCAATCCTTTTTACGAAGTATTACCATTTGCAGGTATTGAAGGTAATTCTTTAGCTTACAACAGAGAGAACGCTTTAGGTGCAGCTCAATGGACTACAGTAGGCACAGCAATTGCAGGTGGTAAAGCACCAGCAACTTTCACTCAAGTTACAACTTCATTAACTACTCTTGTAGGTGATGCAGAAGTAAATGGTTTGATTCAAGCTACTCGTTCTGACATTAATAACCAGAAAGCTGTTCAAGTTGCTTCTAAAGCAAAAGAACTTGGTCGTCAATATGCTTCTAAGATGATTGTAGGTGTAGGTGCGAACAATGAGTTAGATGGTTTAATTAACTTAGTTCCAGCAGGGCAAAAAGTGGCTTCAGCTGCAAACGGTTCTGTTTTAACTTTAGAAAAGATGGACGAGTGCATGGACAAAGTAGTTGATAAAGATGGTGAAGTAGACTACATTATGATGAACTCAAGAACTATTCGTTCTTACATGGCATTGCTTAGAGCATTAGGTGGAGCTTCAATTAATGAAACTGTCACTTTGCCAAGTGGTCGTCAATTACCTGCCTACAGAGGTGTTCCAATTTACCGTAACGATTACATTCCAGTAAATGTTACTCAAGGGAATATTGCAACTGCTACTGTGGTTCTTATGGGTACTCTTGATGATGGTTCTATGATGCATGGTATCTCTGGTTTGACTGCAAGTGGTTCAGCAGGTATTCAAATTGAAGAAGCTGGTATCTCTGAAACTAAAGATGAAACTATAACTCGTGTTAAGTGGTACAACGGACTTGCTCTATTCTCGAACTTGGGAATTGCATCAATGACTGGTATTAGTAACTAAGAGTGTTTAATCTTACCCTCACCTTCGGGTGGGGGTTTTTACTGGAGTAATTATGGCAATAGATGCAACTGTAAATGGTGCAAATTCAAATAGTTTTATAACTGTTGCAGAAGCAGATGCGTACTGGGCAACAAATTTATATCCTACAACTTGGGATTCAGCTACAACTGCTAACAAGGAAAAAGCTTTAAAAATGGCAACAAGAATTTTAGATGAAAAGGTAGCTTGGGTAGGAACAAGGGCTACTTCTGCACAAGCATTAGGATGGGGTAGGACTGATGTTTACTATGATGGTATTACTGTTGAATCTACAACGATGCCAATACAAATTTCCAATGCCACAGCACAATTTGCAGGTGATTTACTTGTAAGTGATTTAACCGCAAACGCTGAAGGCAAAGGACTTAATTCATTGAAGGTTGGCGACATAACGCTAGACTTTGATAAATCAGATACAGCAGGTGTTATGCCTGAAATAGTTCAAGAAATGTTAAGAGGTTGGGGAACTATCTACGCTAGAGCCAAATTTGGTTCTGTTGCAGTAGTGAGAACCTAATGGGTTTTAAAACATCCATTCAAGGATTAGTTCAATCCGCTTTTGTAACTATTGGCGATATAGCAGAAACTGTTACTTATACTTCAATTGCTCAAGGGCAATATGATAGTTTTACTGGTCAAATAACAAACACAAACACAGAATATACTTTTAATGCAGTAGTTAAATATGGTGTATTAGAAAAAGATAAAGTAGGTGCAAACGATACTGAAACATCTTTTACTGGTGATATAGAAATAATGTTTGCTAGTGAAGATTTAGCAATTGAGCCAAGTACATCAGACACAATAACACGAAATTCAGAACTATACGCTATTAATGGTATATCTTCTGATGCAGTTAAAGCCACATATACTTTAAACCTTGTGAGATTAGGATGAGTGTTGAATCATTTGAAATTGATTTAAAAAAATACATTGCTGTTATGGGTGTTAATGTAGACCAAGCTGTTAGAACAATTGCTTTGGATTTGTATAATAATATAACTCAAATGACTCCAGTTGATACTGGTCGTGCAAAAGGAAACTGGAATACAGGTATTGGAAGTCCTAATACATCTATAAATGAAGGTGCTAGAACAACACAACCACTTCGTGTAAAAGTAGGTGATGGATTAAAAGGTATATATATAACAAATAGTTTGCCATATATTTATACTTTAGAATATGGTAATGCCACAAGACCGCCAGTAGGTATGGTTAAAGTTTCATTAAATAATTTAAAAGTGAGTATTAATAATGTCATTTGAAAATGAAAGAACTGAAATTGAAAATAGATTACAAGCTAATTGGATTGATACGCCTGTTTCTTGGGAAAATATAACTTTTAATGAACCTAACAATAGTCCGTGGGTTAGGTTAAACATATTGAACGGTGCTACAGAATATAGAGCAATTAATTATAAGAAAAGATATAATGGTATAATTAATGTACAAATTTTTGTACCAATTAAAACAGGTACTACTGTAGCAAGACAATATTCAGACATTATTTGTAGTTTATTTGATTCTGTAATATTTGATACTGTTGTTTGTGATACTTCAAGTGTTACAATTGTTGGCTCTGATGCAAAGTGGTATCAGATTAATGTAGATACACCTTATTGGAGAGATTCATGAGTAAAAAAGAAATAAAGTTATATCCACCGAAGGGTGGGGATGCTGTAATTCCACATCCTTCAAAAGTTGCGGAAATGAAAGCAAATGGATGGGTTGAAAAGCCTGTAATTAAAACTATGTCAAAGGAGAAATCACATGGCAAATCATAAAGGCTCTGAAGGAGTCGTAAAAGTAGGTTCAGCAACTGTTTCTGAGATTAAAGATTGGAGTCTTTCTGAAACAGCAGATACAATAGAAGATACAACAATGGGCGATACTGCTAGAACTAGACAATCATCATTAACATCTGCAAGTGGTTCTTTGAGTGCGTTTTGGGATGAATTAGATACAACAGGTCAAGGTGCAATGACAGTTGGTTCAACTGTAACGCTAAATCTATACCCAGAAGGTGATACAACGGGTGATAAATTTGCAAGTTTAAGTGCAATTATTACTGAAGCTGGAACAAGTGCAGCTATGGATGGAATGGTAGAAGCTACATTTTCATTTGAATCAAATGGTGCTGTTACTTGGGCTGCGGTTTAAAAATTAAAAAACTTTACTTTAAAAATTAAAAAAAACGGAGTATAAAATGGGCATAAAAGAAAATGCTTTAAAACATTATCAAGATAAAATATCTGGCGAACTTCTTTCTGTTTATGTGGAAGAATGGGGTGGAAAAATCTATTATAGAGATACTATAAATGGAAAGAAGCAGTCAGCAATAATGAGTCTATATGCTAAAGATAAACATATTGAAGCAATGACAATGAGTTTAATTGTTAGGGCTTTAGATAAAGACGGTAACGCTATTTGGAATCCAAGAGAGCTTATTGAAGTTATGCGTGAGTATGACAACAATGTGGTTAGTAGCGTTGTTTCTGAAATTACAAAAGATGAGCCGACAGTAGAAGAAGCAAAAAAGCCTTAAAGTCGGATAACGACTTAAAATTTTATTGTCAACTTGCTGAACATTTACACAAGTCTATAGATGAAATAATGGAATTGGGTACAGGTGAACTTACTTTATGGGTGGCTTATTTTGAACTAAAGGAAAAAGATAATGGCAAGTAACCTAGCAACACTCGGAGTAAAGGTAGACCCAAGTCAAGCCATAACTGGTTCTGAAAAAGCATCAACAGCTATAACAGGTATTGGCACTTCAGCCAAAAATAGCATGGATAAACTCAAAGATATGGGTAAACGCATGGCTAAGATTGGTGGTGTTGCTCTTACAGGATTAGCAATATCTTCAGTTAAAACAGCAGCAGAATTTGAAGCTTCAATGAAAACAGTTTCCGCTATTGGTGGAGTTACTGGTGAAACATTTGATGCAATGAGAAACCAAGCTATGGAACTTGGTAAAACTACATCCTTTTCAGCTTCACAAGCAGCAGATGGTATGAAGTTCTTATCTATGGCAGGTTTTGATGCTGAACAAGTTATGGCTGCAATGCCTGGTGTTTTAGACTTGGCAGCAGCTTCAGGAACAGACTTAGCAGTAGCAGCAGATATAGCTTCAAACATTTTATCTGGATTAGGTTTAGAAGCCGAACAAACTGGAAAATTAGTTGATGTTATGGCTAAAGCTACATCCAGTTCAAACATGGATGTAATCGAAATGGGTGAAGCCTTTAAAATGGTTGCACCAATGGCTGATGTTGCTAATTTATCAATGGAAGGAATGGCTGCTATTATTGGTAAAATGGCTGATGCTGGTATTAAAGGAACAATGGCTGGTACTGGTTTAAAATCAGCTATATCAAGAATGTTAGACCCAACCAAGAAAATGCAAGAAGCAATGGATAAGTTAGGTGTAAGTATTAAAGAGCCAGATGGTTCAATGAAGAATTTTATTGATATCTTACAAGAAATGGAAGATAAAGGTGCTGGTGCTACTGAATTTGTTCAAATTTTTGGTAAACAAGCAGGTGTTAAATTAATGGCTGCTACCAAAGATGGCGTAGGTGCGTTAAAAGAATTAAAAGGAACATTAGAAGATTCAGGTGGTTCTGCTGAAGAAATGGCTAATAAACAACTTGAAGGTCTATCTGGTAGTTTAAAAATATTAAAGTCAGCATTTGAAGGTATGCAAATAGCAATCGGTGATAGTGGATTGTTAGAATTTGTTACACAGATGGCAGTTCAATTAACAGAATTTATACCAAAAATAGCAGAATTTGCTAATAAACATCCATTAATAACTAAGGTCGGTGTGGCTATAACTGCACTTGCAATAGCTGTTGGAATATTAGGTGGCCCGATTACTATTGTTATTGGTGCAATTGCATTATTAACAGCCGCTTGGATTAAATGGGGTGATGATATAAAAGAGGTATTTGAAAAAGTAGTTGATAAAATTAAAGCGATTATGCACAAAATGAAAATGGCTTTTATTGCTCCTATAAAAGCTATGTTTGAAAAGGTACAAGCAATAATGAATAAAGCACCTGATTGGATGGTACCTGATGGATTAAGAGATGGTGTTGATGGGGTGTTAGATGAATTTAGAAGAATGGAAGATGAAGCTGTTGGACATTCAATTATCCCTGATATGGTTAAAAAAATTGGTGAAGTAATGAATACATTAAAACCAGTTATGGTTACACCAGCAGAAGAAGCTGCAACTGCTGTTACTAACACATTTAAAAGCATGGAAAATTCAGTTGCTAATTCTATGAAAGGAGTTATTAAAGGAACTATGTCATTAAAAGATGCTTTAAAAAATATTTTTGCAAATTACGCTAATAATGTAATTGATGATTTTGCAAATAATTTTGCTTCTAATTTATTTAAAAGTTTTGCAGGTGGTGGTGGTGGAAGTCCATCAATACATATAGGTGCTGATAGATTTGCTACTGGCGGTAGACCACCAATGAATAGACCAAGCATTGTTGGAGAAAAAGGAGCTGAAATGTTTGTTCCAGATTCAGCAGGTACAATAATTCCAAATAATAAATTAGGTGGTCAAACTATAAATGTTACATACTCACCACAAATAAACGCTTTAGACCCAAGAACAGCACAATCAGTAATAGCTGAAAATGCTCCTACGATTGTAGCTGCTGTTAGACAAGCATTTAATCAAAATGGACAAGAGGTTGCAATATGAGTTTTCCCACATCCCCAGTACCAAACAGCATATCAATAACCAGTTTAAATCCTACTTATACAAGTGTAACTCACTCATTAAAAAGACAGGTAAGAACAAGGGGTGGACAGCGTTGGAGTATTGATGCAACTTTTCCCCCCTTGACTAGAACAGATTTTGCTCCTGTATGGGCATTTGCACAGAAACAAAAAGGGCAATTTGGAACATTTACTTTTGTACCACCTATTTATTCCAATACAAGTGGAACAGCTACAGGAACTTTACGTGTTAATAATACTGCTGGATATATAGCAGGAACAACTACAATTACAGTTGATGGATTAACAGGCACTTTAAAAGCTGGTGATTTTATTAAATTTGCTGGGCATGATAAGGTTTATACAATAGTTGGTGATGCTACTACTTCTTTAATTATAGAACCTGTATTACAATTACCTGTTGTTAATAATGAAGTTGTAACATATAACGCTGTACCATTTACAGTAGCCTTTACAACAGACACTCAAAATATGTCAGTAGGTGTAGGCGGATTTGTTAACTACAGTATGAAACTAATTGAGGTCGTTTAATGAACAGAGGTTCAACTACAGCATTTCAAAACGAGGTTGTCAAATCAGCTAATAGACCAGTTCATCTTGCAGAAATAATTTTTGATGATGAAAATGTTTATATGAATGATGGTTACAAAACTATTACTTACGATAGTAAAGATTATGTTGCAGTAGGTAATTTCATGGGCTTTTCAGCTATACAAGAATCTGTTGAAGTTGTTGTTAGTAAAATATCAATGTCTTTATCAGGAGTTGACCAATCTATGATTTCACGCTTTTTAAATAAAGAGTATATAGATAGACCAGTAAAAATATATACAGCCTTTTTAAATGATGCTCAAGTCTTAGTTGCCAATCCTGTTCTTATATTTGAAGGAAGAATGGACACACCTGTTATATCAGATGACCCTATAGGCGGTAAGTCTATGATGTCTGTAACAGCAACTAATTCATGGGTAGACTTTACAAGAAAAACAGGTAGACATACCAATCATGAAGAACAACAGATATTTTTTGCTGGTGATAAAGGATTTGAATACGCTTCAGAAATAGTCAAAGATATAGTTTGGGGGAAAGCAGGTTGAATCCAGATGTTGAAATTAGATTACACAATTATGTAGAAACTCAAATTGGAATTCCTTTTGAGTTTGGGGTTAACGATTGTCCAATGTTTACGCTAGGTGCTATTGATATAATGCTTGGTACAGATTATAAAAAATCTTTTGTTGGTAAATGGAATGACCAAAAGTCTGCTTGGAAATACGCTAAGAAGAATGGTGATATATACGAACACTTATTAAAATGGGGTTTCAAACGAGTAGACATTCAATTTGTTCAGATTGGTGATGTTATTATCATGGCTCAAGATTTAGCACACGCTAAGAAATGGAGAAGTGTTGCTGTTTGTATGGGTTCAAAAATTGCTATTGTTTCTAACGAAAATGGTGTAGAGTTAGTTGATATAAGACAAGTACCTAATGTTACAGGAGTAGTTAGATATGGCAGTTAGTGTAATTGGTATAGCAGCTTCATTAGCTGGAACTTATGCAGGTACTTTTGCAACTACAGCAATTGGTGTAGCTTTAACACAAGGAATAGTAGGAACAGTTGTTGCTGGAGCATTAAGCGGTCTTATCCCTGATGAGCCACAAAATGGCGACCAAGTAGCAGAACAAGCAAGTGCTTTATTAAATAAATCCTCAAATAACGCTTCTCTGCCAGTTGTGTATGGATATAGAAAAATTGGTGGCACTAGAGTTTTTATGGAAGTGAGTGGTGATGATAATGAATACCTTCATGTGGTTATTGCTATGTCAGAGGGCGAAATTAACTCATTTGAGAATGTTTATCTAAATGACATCATATCTACTGATTCAAGGTTTAATGGCGTTTTAAATGTATATACTCACACAGGAACAGACAATCAAACTGCTGATTCTAATTTAGTTGCTTCAGTGCCAAATTGGACTTCTGCTCATAGACTTAGAGGAACTTCTTATGTTTATGTTAAATTAAAATTTGATGTTGATGCTTATCCTCAAGGATTACCAACAATAACTGCTGATTTAAAAGGAACAAAAGTTTATGACCCAAGAACAAGCACTACTGTTTGGAGCGACAATCCTGCTTTATGTATTAGGGATTATTTAACTAACACTCGATATGGTAGAGGAATAAATACATCTTTAATTGATGATGCTTCATTTACTGTAGCTGCTAATTATTGTGATACTACAGTTAATATAGGTGGTGCAGTAGTTAAAAGATATACAACAAATGGAATAGTTAATACCTCTCAAGGTTCGATTGGAATATTAAAACAATTACTTACCTCATGTAAAGGATTTTTAGTATTTACTGGTGGCAAATATAAATTAATTATTGATAAGGTTGAAACTGCTGCGTTTACATTTAGTGAAGATAACATTATAGGTGAGTGGAAAGTATCATTAGGCAGTAAAAATAGTCAATTTAATAGAATAAGAGCAAACTTTATAAACAAAAATAAACAATGGCAACCAGATATAGCTGTAGTTGAATCAACAGCTTTAAGAACATTAGATAATGGTGAGTTATTAGAAAAAACTATAACCCTTCCATATACAACTGATATTGATAGGGCAAAAATGATTACCACTATTAATATTAATCAATCAAGACAAAAAATAAGCTGTGAATTTACATCCACAATAGAAGCATTAAAGGCAGAAGTTGGAGATGTTGTATATATTAAACACTCAACAGTTGGTTGGCAATATCTTAATGCAAGTGCTGGTAAGAAATTTAGAATTATAAAGATGGCTTTACAAAATAATGATGAAGTCAGAGTTACAGCAGTTGAATATGCAGATGGTTCATACGATTTTGGAACTATACAAGTAGCTGATACAGCACCTAATACAAACTTACCTGATGTAACAACTACTAAAATACCAGTAAATCTATTAGTAGCAGAACAATTGTTTGTAACTAATACAGGTCAAGGAGTCCAAGTAAGGGCAAATTTATCATGGACTGCACCAACTGATGCATTTGCTCAATATTACGAAGTAGAATATGCTGAAGGTTCTGGTGCGTTTCAATTCGTAACTCAAACAAGGGCAACTTCTGCTGAAGTTAATAATCTTAAAGCAGGTACTTTTTCTTTTAGGGTAAGAACAGTTAACACAATAGGTGTTAAGTCAGCTTATATAACTGTTACTGATAACTTAGCAGGATTAACTACCCCACCAGTAACTATAACAAATTTTTCAGTAAATGCTATTGATGGTTCTGCTTATTTACAATGGGATAGGTCGCCTGATATTGATGTTATTCATGGTGGATTTTTAAGAATAAGACATACCCCAATAGTAACTGGAGCAGTATGGGCAGGTGGTTCTAGTTTAGGTCAAGCATTAGCAGGAACATCTACTAACGCTACATTACCATTATTGGCAGGAACATACATGATTAAAGCTGTAGATTCAGCAGGTAACTTTGCTACTAATTCTACAAACGCAATTACAACAGTTCCAAATATTCTTGATTTTAATGTAGTGGAAACAATTACAGAATCACCGGCATTTTCAGGCACTAAAGTTAACACTATTAAATCAGGTAATACTCTTGTTTTAACAGATGTTAGTAATGTGGTAGCCACAAGTGGTTCTTATGCTTTTAATACTGTGCCAGACTTAGGTGCTGTATATACATCAAGAATTACCGCTAACTTTGTTGCTTCAGGATTTGTACAAACGGACTTGATAGATGGAAGAACTGCTTTAGTTGATACATGGTCAAATTGGGATGGGGAGCCTTCAGATAAAGTTGTTGCACAATTACAAATAAGAACAACTAATACTGACCCAACAGCTACTCCAACATGGTCTGAGTGGCAACCTTTAGTAATTGGTGATTTTCAAGCAAGAGCATTTCAATTTAAAGTTATTTTTACTTCATCTGATTCATCAAGAAATATAGCTATTACCGATTTAGCAATAACAATAGATATGCCAGATAGAAATGAAAAAGCTCAAAATGTTAATGTTCCAACAAGCGGATTATCAGTTACTTATAATAATCCATTTAAAGTTGTACCATTTTTAGGAATAACTGGTCAAAATATGAATGACCACCAATATTGGACTCTGAGTAATGAAACAACGGATGGATTTACCATTATAATATACGATAATAATAGCAATCAGCATGTATCTAAAAATATTAACTGGATGGCTACAGGATATGGGAGAAAAGTATGAGTCAGCATGATTACAATATAGCAAATGGAACGGGAGCTGCGGTCAGGTCAGATATAAATCTTGCCTTAACTGCTATTGCTACAGCAAATAGTGGTTCTTCAGCACCAACAACCACCTATGCTTATCAATTATGGGCAGATACAACAAGTGGTAATTTAAAAATAAGAAATGGTGGAGACTCTGCATGGATTGTAGTAGGTTCTTTGGCTAGTGCAAACTTAGGTTTAATGTTAGCCAGTAGATTTCCTAATGTTACTGGAAATGTTACTGCTTCACATACAGAATTAAACAAACTAGATGGTGTTACAGCAACTACAACTGAACTTAATTTGTTAGCTGGTGCTACTCAATTAGGTGTAATAATGACTGCTATATATCCAGTTGGTCATGTATATACTTCTGTAGTAAGTACAAACCCTAGAACTTTATTAGCAGGAATGAGTGGTACGACATGGGTTGCATTTGGTAGTGGAAAAACTCTAGTAGGTTTAGATTCAGGTGATGCAGATTTTAATTCTATTGAAGAAACAGGTGGTTCTAAAACTGATAATACGACAAGTGGAAGTACAACGCTACACACAGGTCAAATACCTTCTCACGTCCATCAGTCTCTTCATGGCGGTAGTGGTTCAGGCAGACCTAGTGGTTTTTCAGCAGTTTCAAATTCACTTAGTCCAAACAATTTTGGTGGTGGCACAGATGATGATGATTGGGGAAGTTCAACTACAAAACCAGAAGGTGGTGGAGCAGGTCATACTCATACCAACTCACACTCTATTTTACAACCCTATATTGTAGTTTATTTTTGGAAAAGGACAGCATAATGGCATATTACAAACCAATTAATTTAGTTAAAGGTGATGATTTACCTTTTTTAGAAATAACACTTAGAGATAGTAATTCAGCAGCAATAGGACAATCATTAAGTATAACTGACCCAGCGACATGGAAACCAATTGATTTAACAAATGTAACAACAGTTCTATTTAAGTTTAGAAAAATTGATACATCTACTTTATTAGCTACTATTTCTTGTACCCTATTAACGCCATACATAGATG
>OFRW01000013.1_pt1 | contig 25183 bp, 12 predicted proteins | sample 1543141 | NCBI WGS metagenome assembly OFRW01 (sample SAMEA4005047, study PRJEB22522) | seawater metagenome | reverse complement strand
ATCTAAAATGACGCGAGAGCGTTATTTTAAAATGTGTGAACAACTGGGTCAAGAGCCTGTAGAAGACGAAATTCCTCCAGACTGGAATGACTTCCCTGAGATAGCACTACATGCTTTAAATACTTTTCAAAATCTTGGAGATAGAGTCTACCCCGATATTGGCTATATGGGCAAAGACTTTACAAACTTATCTTATTATATAGATATTTATGATATAGAGGACAAAGAACTATTCTTAGAGATTCTAACTTGGTTAGAATCAAGAGCTATTAAAGACTCTCAAGACTCAATGAAACGGGAGAGGGATAAGCTAAAGAGAAAGCACTAGTGGCTAATAAGATTAAGGTAACGTATACAGTTAAAGAAGACGGAAGCCTAGGTAAGATTAAGCAAGGAGCCGAACAGGCTGCTGCATCTACTGATAAGGCCTCCAAGTCTAGTGAGCGTTATAGCAAGCGAAATAAAGGCGTAGCTGGCGCAACCTCTAACAGTACAAAAGCTTTTTCAAAAATGACCACAGGCATAGAGGGAGGACTAGTTCCTGCCTATGCAACTCTTGCTGCCCACGTATTTGCGGTTACTGCCGCTTTTGGACTATTTCGGCGCAATGCCGCGATTGAGCAACTTAATGAAGGCTTGATATTCACAGGACGTGCAGCAGGTAATAACTTGCCTTTAATTGTTCAAGGTCTTCAAGATATCACAGACGGCGCTGTCTCAGCAGCCGACGCCATGAGAGCAACCGCTCTAGGCATTTCAGCAGGATTCGATCAAAGCCAAATAGAAGGACTTACTAGAGTAGCGAAAGGGGCTTCCCAAGCTCTTGGCAGAGACATGACAGATGCTCTTGATAGACTTACTCGTGGTGCAGCTAAATTAGAGCCTGAAATTCTCGATGAATTAGGTATCATGGTACGTCTGGACACAGTAACAAAAGACTATGCGGCCGCTCTCGGTAAAACATCTGCTGAGCTTACTCAGTTTGAAAGACGCATGGCATTTACAAATGCTATTATTGAACAGGGTGAAGATAAGTTTGGTAACTTGACAGTGGCTTTAGGTACAAACCCTTTCGATAGGCTTGCAGCTACTTTTGATAACTTTATAAAAGGGTTTATTGGAGGTATAAACAAGCTAGCAGGCCCTATAGCAGGCTTCGTAGCTTCGAGTATACCTATGCTAGTCGGTAGTATGCTTTTATTAGGTTCTTCTGTAATTAAAATGATGATACCTGCTTTAACCGCAGGAGGAGCAGCAATGGCTACCCAAGCTGCTGCAACAGCTGCTAACGCACGTGCCCAATTAGGTGCTTTGGCTGTATTTAAAGGTGCGCCCGTTGTATACGCCAGTCTTGCTCAAGCAGTAGCGTCCGGCAATGCCACTATGGCACAAAAGCAACAATTAATTGCTAGTCTTCAACGATCTGAAGCAGGTCATCAGAGAACTATGGCGGCTTCACTAAAGGCACACACGGCTGAAGGTGTTGTATATAAACAGAAAGTTATAACTTTAAAGCAGGTACAGCATGCGTTGAGTCTTGTAACTGCCGCTACTGCTTTAGATGCAGAAGCCACACTGTTACATACTAGAGCTACTGTAATGGATTCAGCAGCCTCTGGTCAGTTAGCGTTAACATTACAAGGTCTTGTGATGGTATGGGCAGAAGAAATTCTTGCCACTCAAACAGCTACAGCTGCCAACGGAATTTTTGCTCGCTCCTTAGCAATGATAGGCACTGTAGCAAAATTAACAGCCTTTAGTCTAAAAGCTTTGGGTGTTACTGTTATGAGTTGGCTTCCTTGGATAGGTTTAATAACTATGGCTGTAATGGCACTCATATCGGTATTTAAAACGACCCAGCCTATTGATAAGTGGAAAGATACTTTTGCAGATGCTCAAGACCGTTTTGACGAATTTCCCAATATAATTGAACAGTTAAATGTAGCTTTAGACGCCTCAGGAGGTCATATAGAGTCATTTGGACTATCTATTGCTGTTACCTCAGGTCTTATGGGTCAGTTAAAAACACAAATGCACGACTTCATACAGCTAGAGCAAAAGACTGAAAGAACAGAGCTTGCCAGAGCAAAGACTGCTTCACGACTAGCAATAGAAGCAACCGAAGCTGCTAAAGCAAAGTTAGCCTTAATACCAAAAGATCCTAATGCTGGTAGGGCTAAGTCGATTGTATTCGACAAGCAGGATGCCAATCAAAGTTTCTTTGCTGACCCTGATTATGCAGCCCGCAATGCGGCGATAAGAGAACAAGACGACGCTTATAGAGACACTCTAGCAGCAGCAACAGCACTAGCCGCCGCTCAAGAGGCTATGGGCATATTAGACCCTAAAACCTATGAAGGTATTATGCTAACTTTGATTGAAGGCCAGCAGGCATTTGAAGAAATGGCGTCTAGAAAAGATATTGGGAAGGATGAGCTACAGTTTATAAAAAATCAACAAGTAGGTGTAGAAGGAATGCTTGAAAGGTTAAGGGTAATTGGCAAGATGACTGATGATGTGGCTAAAGCAGACGCTATATTAAAGCTTGGAGAGGATTTTGGTATATTATCTGATAAGGCAATGGGAGTACAAAATTCTTTTGATGGCGCAGGCAAGATAGTATCTGAAGTGTCTGCTCTTTTTGCTACAGCAAAGAGTAGAACAGGTGCATTTAACACAGAGCTTACAACAATGGATAAAGCTCTAAATATGATTAATACCGGAGCAGACTTTGACACAATCCTAGAACAGTATAAAGAAGTGTTTGATTTATTTGGTATTGATACTACAGGTAATATAGCCGATGCGACTAATGAGTTTAGAGTACTACACGGAGAATTTAGTGCCTTTGCTCAAGAAGTAAAGAATCAAGGAATGTATGATGAAGCACTGTCACAAAGACTACTGGAAGGTGCTACCGATCACCAAAAGATTTTATTAAAGCAAAAACGAGCAAAAGAAGTTTTAGAACATAAAGAAGAAGCACTAAGATTAGCCACAATTATGGGAGTAGATGTAGAAAAGGCTAAACTTGCCGTTTTAAAAGCACAGACAAAAGAAAAACAACTTCAGATCGACAGATTTAAAAACTATGGCGATCAGATGAGAGATGCAGGAGCTGGAGAAGGCGCAAGTAGAAGCCTAGCAGCAGGTGGAGCGGTAGCTAATGCTCAAGCAGCCGCAGACAAGGCCAAGGCGAATGCCGACCTTTTGCGCAACATGAATTTAACAGGACCGGTCGCAGAGATTGGTCAAAAAGTCGCAGATGATGAATCGGCTCAGGCGAATACAGTACTTCAGCAAGCCCAAGGTGCTCAGATGAAAGAAACTATGGCAGGTGTTGCAGCTGACATGGCAAAACTTGGACCTGAAGGTGAGCTTATGTCTTCAGCTATAGGAGGAGCGTTAGCTATGCAGACTGCTTTTAGTACTGCTTTCCAAGTTATGAACGATGACAGTACTTCAACCGCAGATAGAGTGCAAGCAGGACTCGCAGTAGCAGGAGCAGCAATAAATGCACTGGGCTCTATGATGGCCGCATCTTCAGCCGATAAGATTCGAGGAATCGATCAAGAGATTGCCAAAGAGAAACAAAGAGACGGTACTTCGAAAGCAAGTGTGGCAAAAATAGCCCAACTTGAGAAGAAGAAAGAACAAGCAGCTAGGAAGGCTTTTGAAGTTAATAAGAAGCTGAAAATGGCTTCTACCGTTATAGCTACTGCATCCGGTGTAATGGCTATGTTAAGTGCTGAACCTCAAGGTCCATGGAATTTTGCTCTTGCAGCAATGGTTGGTGCAATGGGTGTTGCCTCTCTCGCACAAATATCTGCAACTTCTTTTCAAGGCGGCAGTAGTTCCGCTCCTGCAGCCCCCTCCGCAATAAGCATGGGAGAAAGAAGTAATACTGTAGATCTCGGAAAAGGTAATAATGCAGGCGGAGAGCTTGCTTATATGCGAGGAGCTTCAGGACAAGGAACAGGAGCTACAGACTTTAAGCCTACTCCGGCTTTCGCAGGATATAAAAACAGAGCTTCAGGTGGTTACATTGTAGGAGAGCAAGGACCTGAAGTATTTATGCCGGATACCGCAGGAAGTATTATACCTTCTGGACAAGGTATTGGCGGAAGCACAAATGTAAGTTTCAATATTCAAGCAATAGATGCTTCAGGTGTTGAAGATGTACTAATAGCACAAAAGGGACAAATAATAAGAATGATTAGAGAAGCGGCAAATGAGCACGGTGAGTTCTTTTTAGAAAACGTACGTGAGGAGGCATACCAACAATGAGTATAGCATATCAAACAATACTACCTGATCCGAATAATCCTATCGGAAACGCAGGACAGAATACTGGAACTGACGGTCCGGGCTATAGAAGCGTGCAATTAACTTCTAATTCTAAGATTATGAAAACACGCACTAACTCAGGAAGAGTTGTGGCTCGTGCTGTTTCTGGACAACACTGGGAGTTAGCTATATCGTATAACCCATTGACTCGCGCAGAATTTGAACCAATTTATAATTTTTTACTGAACCAGAGAGGGGGATTAAAACCTTTCTTTGTCTCACTTCCTCAGTACCGCGTACCTCAAAATGGTACTTTTGCTACTTATGCCGCTAGTAATCCTATTAGAGTAAATACAGTAGCAGGTAAGTTTATCATAAACAACTCTTATAAGATAAACGTGCCCGGAAGCACGACATTTACAGGCATTGGGGCGGCAGATAGTCTGGCAGAAACTGTATTTACAGCTTTAGGTGTAGGCTCGGGTAATGGTACTGTACTAGCTACAGCAGGTTCAACATCATTATTTATAGACGGCTTATCAAGCTCTTCAGGGGATCCGAGTCCCGGCGATATGTTTACTATAACAGACTCTAATGACTCTAACCATACCAAAACATATAGAATTACACAAGTAGAGACTAATGCTACTGGTACTTATGCAGGCCTACCAAGACCATCTGCTTCGGAGCGTATCATACACTTTGTGCCCGGACTGCAGAAGAATACGTTTAATGACTCAACTATTAATTTTCATAACCCATTAATGAGGGTAACTTTATCTTCTGACGTGCAACAGTACTCCTTGGATGTACAAGGTTTATATACTTTTTCTTTAAAGCTTGAGGAGGCTCAAACGTAATGGCAATTCGCGATCTCGATAGAAGACTGAGGAATCTAGATTCTTCTGATACAACTACCCCTACCCCTTTAACAGACTCTCTTATTAATAATGATCAGTTTAATTACGCACATCTGGTAAAATTTGAAAAACCTACCAACGACTTACTTAAAGGTAAAACCTCTAGAAATGCTAACACTTATTCTTATATAACTGATAGTGCTTTTGATATCTCATGGGACGATTTCTCTGTGAACGCCAAGGGTATCGCTACAGGTACTCAACTATACAATGCTAATAAACTTACTAAAGTAGGTACTGTAACAGAAACTACAGATGCAAAGGCTAGTGGTATATCGATAACTCTTGACTGTGCTAGTTTAGGTGCGTCTGTTTCTTTTGCAGGGATTGCTGTGACGTCAACAACAGTATTATGCCAATCAGGTGTTGATTTAGTTGAAGAAGGTTTCCGAGAAGGGGATAAAGTTGAGTTAACTACTACTAATGGGGTGGCCGGTAAAGGCTACGCTATTATTAAAGAGTTTCAAGATAACAACCGTAAATTCACATATACAGCCTCAGCCGAAGGCGCTTTAGTAGCTGGTACAGAAGATGCCACTAAGTTTCATACTATTAGTTTAGCTTCCGAAGAGATACATGCGCTTCTTCTCAATAAAAGCCATACTACTTATACTACTTATTTAAATCGAGAAGTGTTTATATATAAAGCGCATCTCGATCCTGATACAAATGCAATAATTGGAGACCCCTATCTACTCTTTAAAGGAATCATAGCTTCAGGTTCTATCAAAGAAGACCCTTCAAAGGGTTCTAGCATAACTTGGGGACTAACCAGTCACTGGGGAGATTTCTCAAGAGTATCAGGCAGGCTAACAGTCGATGACGCTCATAGAGCCTTAGATGGTAATGGAGAGCCTGATACAGAAGCCCTAATTCGTCCAGAGTACGGCTCTGACTTAGGCTTTGCTCATGCTAACCAATCTCTTAATGTTATGGCAACCTATAATGATATTGAAATTTCTTATAAGCAAGTAGATATTAATGGAGGCTGGTTTGGTGGAAAAAGATTACGAGAAGTTGAGACTGAGGTTGAAAGACGCACAGACCTAGCTTTTAACTTATCTCCTAAGTATTTGCCTGTTGTATATGGAGTACAGAAATTAGACTCTATTCCTATATTCGTAGACACAGATAACAACGATGCATCTCAAATATATGTAGCTTATGCTATCTGTGAAGGACCAATAGCGGGTATACTTGATCTATATATAGACGGCAATAGTAGTATATGTGTAGATAAAGCTGATTTCGACTTACGAAGTACTGCAGGAGATACTGTAGATTTTGTTTGTAAAGGGCGAATGGATAGAGGCGATGCTTTAACAGGTTATAATGCTAATACGAGTACTGGAGTTGACGGTAGTGGGTTTCTTGATTTATGGGGTAATTATGGAAGACGAGGACCTTTAGCCGCAGCATATCGACAAGCAAATATGTTTACTCAAGCGTATAGTACTTCGGCATCAATAGCCGATTCAGATACTGGTATATTGCATGAAAAAACTCATACAATTACTTCCCCTTTAGACGGACACTTTCAAATACATGTAGGTAAGCCCGATCAAAAAGCAAACCCGACACTTGTAGGCAAAGCAGCTAGTAGTGGATTTAAAATACAAAATGATTATTTTGACGGCACAGGCGAGTATTGGGGCAGTCAACATCAGTTGTTAGATACAGCCTATACTGTAGGTAAATTTACTATTGCGGCTGGCGAAACTTCAATACCTGAAATAGACTTTATTGTAAGAGGTAAGGGTGTAAAATGCCATAACTATGATAGAGCCTATAACAAGACAAATAGTATTGTTTATACCTCTGCCGCAAAAACTAATTTTAATCTAGAAGATACTGTTGCTTTAAAACGTGCTTCTAATAATGCTGTTATCGCCGCTTCAGTTACTATTATAGATAAATGGGACTTTTTAGATGCAGACGGAGCTACACAAACTAGGTTTATAACCGATTATGCCACAGATATAGTTAATACTCATTACATGTTAAAGGGTACTGATAGATGGTACATGTCTCCTGATGATCCATCCGATGATATAACTTCTACAGTAGCTACTCCTGCAAAAACTACCATTACTAGTAGTTCTGCTAACTCCGGAGGTGACGGTGTTGATGTAGTACTAACTAATAACGCAGCTTTTAGAGCCGCTATCGCAGCAGCTATAGCAGATGCTTGGGGAAGTGTTCTAACTTTTAATGGAACCGCAATCCCAGAACTACAAGAAAGTGAGTTTAGGGATATTGTTTTCAATGCCTCAAATAATACTCTTACTTCTGTTGGAGAAGGTACCGCAGTATCTACCTTACCTGATACTATAACTGAAGTTTTTGTTAAAAACGCAATTATTCTTAACTCTACTCATTCTCAGTCGGATGCGTACTATGCTGGAAAAACAATAACACTTACACGTTTTGATAGTGATGACGTTCCATACAGTCAAGTAAAAACAATTACTTCGTACACTAACTCAGGAAATACAGCCATTGTAGACTCTCCTTGGGTCGCAGGCTTTATGCCAGATGCCGGTGATACTTATGTTATATCTGCGAGTAAACCAGATATACGAGTAAGTATTAACCCTGCAATGCAACTACTAGACTACTTAACTAGTGAAAGATATGGCAGAGGCTTAGACCTAGATTTAGATATTGATTTACCAACTTTTAAAGAAGCCGCGCGTTTATGTGATACTCGTTCTAAAGTAACAGTTGCAGTACCTTATGATTCTCCTGTTCTCCCGGGAGATGTATATGAGTACGCTCCTTCTGGTGTAGTTCACTTTAGAGGAACGGTAGAGTCTGAAAATCTTAAAAAAGTAAACGGTACTGCCAATGCTTTCAAAGAAGTAGTGTTTAAGAATGTAATAGGTAAACTCGGACATAAATTTAATACTTGGGAAGAAGTAAGAGTTAATGAGCTTATATGGCATAGCACAGGTAACTTATATCAAATTGATCAAACAAACGCTAATAGTTCTGCCTCTGGAGGTTACACTCTCGATAGTGGAGATCTTATAACTGCTCTGGAGCTAACTAAAGTAGGTGGGGGTACCGCTCTCGTTCTTGACCTGTCTCAAAAATCTGATAATGGAAATCCTCTAGCAAAATCTTGGGTTCCTTATTCCTCAGGAGATACTACTGGTACTGGTGATGGAGACTTTAGAGGCACAGGGTATACTTTATATGATTCAGATGATATTAAATACTGGAAATATATAGGGTGGGATTCTAATGGTCAACGAAACGTTACTCGTCATCAAATGAACCAAACAATAGCAACTGCTAACCCTATTTTTGATAATGTCAATTTAATGTTAAAGCAATTTAATGGTATTCTACGCTACTCGAATGGTAGGTATCAATTAGACGTAAGAGGTCAAAGCCCTAATACTTTTGTGGTTGGCGAAGTCATTGAAGAAGCAGATATTATCGGAAGTATCTCTCTCAAAGATAAAGGCGTTAAGAAAACCTATAATAGTGTTAGTACTAGTATTAAAGATCCTCAGACTAAGTTTGAATCTAGGTCTGTCTCGTTCTTTAACTCTGTATATCTTAAGCAAGACAAAAGTATACCGAAGAAGGGTAACTACGGCTGTCCCGGCATTACTAACTACTTCAATGCTAGATTTAATATTAATCAAATGCTTGATGAGTCTCGCTATGGATTGACTATATCGTTTAAAATGGCGCCTAAAGGCATACTATTACTTCCCGGTTCTATTATAAGATTAAATTATGATAGGTTTGGGTGGGTAAACAAAGAATTTAGAATAGCCAGTCTTGCAGCTGGTACTGATTGTTTAGTCAATATAACTGCCGATGAGCATAACAATGACGCTTTCTTGATAAAAAGTCTTGCAGAGCCCGCAGTAGGCGGTGCTATTGCTACGGGGTCTATACAGAATAGGAACAGCCCTAGCACTCCTCAGTCTCTTACTGCCAGTACGGGCACTAAAGGAGCTGTGAATCTTGCGTGGACTAATGCATCAACATTTGATCCTAACACTTACGCAAGTGAAGTATGGTATGCAACTACGAATGACAGAAACCATGCTTCCTTTAAGTTTTTACACAGTACGGATACAGACGCATTTTCTCATGTTGTCACAGATCAAAGTACTCAAACTTACTATTATTGGATAGTACATAAGATAAAAACAGATAATAATAAATATGTTAAATCTTTATATTTTCCAACAAGTATAACTGGGGGTATTACAGGAAGTGCTACAGGTGCTATTGATGGAAACCCTGCGCTAAGTGCTATATTAACTGCTTCTCAATATGTGATTCCTTATACTTTAGCGGATACAGAAAGTACTACTATTACACTTACTGCGACCGCTACAAATTTTGAAGCAGGTAATAGGACATATAAATTCTATGTCGATAATGTTCTTAAACAGACTACTACCAATACTCTAGATACTCATACTTTTGTACTTGCAGACGGTGATGAGCCTGCAAATGGCTCGCAAAAAACGATCAAACTAGAGATTATTCAAGGAAGTACTACAGTTATAGACTCTACTTCTATATATGGTATTAAAGACGGTGACAGCGCATTTACAGTTGTTTTTACAAATGAAGCTCATATACTACCTGCAGATGAAGAGGGTTTAGCTTTAACTTATGCTGATTCAGGTACTGATATAAGAGTATTTAAAGGTAGTACTCCACTTACTTATGGGACAGGTGCAAATAATTTTAGTGTAGCAGTTCTTTCGGATACAGATATTACTGTAAATGCAAGCCCTAGCACAGAGCAGTTTAACATAGCTAATGATACTCGAAGGTACGGCATTGCAGGTGGCATGGCTAATGCAGACACCAGTGCCTCTATTACTTATAATATAACTGCTAAAAATGGTGAAGGTACTGCTACTGTTCTTACTAAAGTACAGAGCTTTACAAAAGGTAATGCAGGTCCGGGCGCAAAAGTTGTAAACCTAACAGCTAGTAAGTATGTTATTCCTTATACTTTGGCTGACACAGAAAGTACTACTATTACACTTACTGCAACGGCTAAGAATACCTCAGGAAGTAAGATCTATAAATTTTATGTAGATAATACTTTAATTACAGCAACAGGAGGGACACAAACCACTACTGGAAATGCTGTAACTTGTAATATCCCCGATAGTCTAGAGCCTGCAAATGGAGAACAGATAACAGTAAGAGTGGATGTTACGTCTGACGGAACAATTGTTGCTACTGATTCTACATCGATATACGGCATTAAAGACGGTAGTGATGCATTCACAGTTATTTTAACAAACGAGGCCCACACAGTACCCGCTACTAGTGCAGGTGTAGCTAGAACTTATGCTAATTCAGGTACTGATATAAGAGTATTTTTAGGTAGTACTACTCTTGCTTATAATACGTCAGGTGCGAATACTTTCAATGTAACGGCTGTTAGTGGAAATGACATTGATCCAAACGCCTCTCCTACCACAGTAAGTACTTATACTCGAAGGTATGGCATTGCTAGTGGCATGTTGAATAATGCATTTGCTGATTTTATTACATACACTATAGTAGCTAGGAATGGAGAAGGAACTGCTACTACTTTTACAAAAATCCAGAGCTTCACAAAAGGAAACGATGGCGTAGATGCGGATGCTTTAACGATAACTTCTAATACTCTTAGTGGAAATACTAGAACTATTGCTTTTAGTGATGGTACAAGTATAACTGTAGATAATGGAACAAATGGAGCCGCAGGTGCTCAGAGCGCCACAGTATCCCTCTATAATAAGAATACTAGTAATTCTTCTGCGCCCGCAGCCTTTAGTGGTACTTTTACTTATACATTTGCTACTGGAGCAGTATCAAGTGGAACACTTAATGGCTGGACTACTGCAGTCCCCTCTTTAGCTGCTGGAGAGTACGCATGGGTCAGACAAGCTACAGCAAGTGCTGTTGGTACTACTGACAGTATTCCTACTTCAGAATTTTCAGGAGCAGTCGTACATAGTGGAGTAGGAGAAGACGGGGCAAGCATAACAGGAGCTGATGGTAATTCAAATGCTGTAGTAGCATTATATCGAGCATCTACAAGTAGCTCCTCGGCACCTGCGGCTTTTAGTGGTACATTTACTTATACTTTTGCAACAGGAGTCGTGTCGGGTGGTACACTAAATAGTTGGACTACTACAATACCAACAGTAGCTCAAGGATCTTATTTGTGGGTTAGACAGGCCACGGCCAGTTCTAATACTGGTTCTGACACTATTGCTACTTCAGAGTTTTCAGGAGCTGTGGTAGCGGGCGCCTCTGGAGAAGATGGTCTAACTAAAGGTGTCAAGGCTCTCTATGCCGCTAGCAGTAATCCTACTACATGGAGTGCTGTATCTATTACTGAAGGTAGCAATACTCACGTAAACTTCTATGAGTATACGGGTAGTTTCTCTAGTTTATCAGATAGTGCGGTTACAGCTCTTACTTTTGTAAAACTTATCGGAGAAGACGGTGATTCAGAAGGTGTAATACCTGTATATGCTTCGAATGCTTCGGGCAGTAATAAATCTTTTAGTATTACAGATGGTGCGTATACAAACAGAGAATATGTAAATTTCTATGAGTGGAGCGGAACTAAGCCAGCTATTGGAGACTCGAGAATAACCGCTTTAAATAGCTTCGTAAAATTTGTAGGAAATGCTGAAAAAAATGTCCAGATCTTTAAATTAAATGACACTACGGTGGGCGGTACTGCCTCAAGCCAAACTTACGCAAGCCCTGTAAATGGCCTAGAAGCAGGCTGGAGCACTACTCAACCTGCATTAGGAAGTGATGGCGATAAAGTGTACATGTCTCGAAGAAACTTTACAGCAGACGGATTATCTGCATCAGGTAATGAAACTTCTTGGTCTGCTCCTGTTATTGTGGCTGAAAGAAACGACTCTGATGTGCCGGGCCCTACAGGACCAGATGGCCTTCGCACTATTCAAGGCTACTTATATTATGAAAAAACTACTGCTAATAATCCCCCTAGCCCAGCAGTTAATGTTTATAACTTCAGCAGTGGAGATATAACAGATGGAGGTTCGGGTACTAGTAGAGTTTTAGATAGTGGAACAACAAATGTTTGGAAAAATTCTCCAAATACACAAGATGCCACGTCTAGTAATACATATTATACTGTTCGGTATTATGGAACGGAAGCAGCGGCCGAGTCGTCAACCATTACTGTAGCTTACACTAATATTGTAAAACATACTAGTTTTACTGGAGTTGTTACTTTTAGTGGCGGAACTTTAACGGATGGATCTGGTAGTGGAGATATCACCCCTGTGGAAGCAGCAGACATTTCGGCCTCTATCAATAACGTAACACAAACTACTACGATTGATGGAGGAAGACTCACTACAGGTAGTATAGCTGCAGACAGGCTCACAATCGGAGATACTACTATAACAGGGACTACTAGCGCCCTTAAGCTTTATTCCGACGCTCTAAAAATCTTTTCGGGAGGAAATCTGCGTGTAAAAATTGGTAATTTAGATAATGATGATGATGAGTAAAGGGAGTTGATACCATGCAAAAAATAAACCTTGACATAATAACCCAAAATAGCTATAATTCTGTAATGGAGAAAATGAAATGAGTGCAGCCCGATATGACCTAGTTATCGACCAAGGTTCCGACTTTGCGATAGAGTTTACAGTAGACGAGTCCGGAACGGTTAAAAATCTGACTGGGTATTCCGCACGTGCACAACTTAGAACCACTAAGGCTAATGCTAGTATATCTGCTACATTTACGTGCACTATTCCAACACCTACAAATGGTAAAATTACGATGTCATTACCAAACGCTACTTCTAAGACTTTAACCTCTGGAAGATTCCACTATGACTTAGAAATCTATACAAGCAGTGATGCACTTGTCACTAGATTACTACACGGGGAGGTAACTCTCACACAAGAGGTTACAAGATAATGGTAGATAAAACAACGCTATCAATCTCGGAAGATATAGTACGAGTCACCGTAGCAGAAGATGTTACAACAATAAGTATTGCCCCTACCATAACCAAGATTGAAGCTAAAGGTATAGCAATATCTACCGCCATGGTAGCGGCGGGTACTACAGTTCAGCCCTATGGTACAATAACCGCAACAAACGTGCAGTCGGCTTTAGAGCAGCTCGCAGACCAAGATTTCCGTAGTACAGGCACCCCCACAGGAACAAATGTTTCAGAAGGGGACACGTGGTATGATACGGATGATAATGTAATGAAAGTATATCGCGAAGTAAGCACAGGAGTATTTGCATGGACTAATCTAGTCGTCACAAACACCTCTGAAGTGCTTGACGCAGGAGCCTTTTAAGGCTAACGGAGTACCTCAATGGCTCAAACAATTCTAATTAAACGCAGTTCCAGTACCGCAACACCTACCTCACTAGCAAATGGTGAGCTAGCATATTCATCAGATAGTAATAAGTTATTCGTTGGTCGTCCCGGTGGCGGCACAGGTGATATTGATGCTATTGGTGGTAAGTATTATACTGATATCATTGCAGGAGCAGCTTCGGCAAATACAGCTAGTAAGCTAGTAGTTCGAGATGGTTCTGGAAACTTTTCTGCAGGTACAATCACTGCAAGCTTCACTGGTGCTTTAACAGGTAATGCAGATACTGCTACTGTTCTTGCAACTGCTCGTACTATTGGTGGTGTATCCTTTAACGGCTCTGCAAATATCGACCTGCCGGGCGTTAACACAGCTGGTAATCAAAATACCTCAGGTCTTGCAGGCTCCGCTACTATACTAGCTACTGCACGAACAATTGGTGGAACATCATTCAACGGTTCAGCAGACATAGCAGTTGCACTAGCTGCTACAGCTACTAAATGGGCTACTGCTCGTACCGCTTCTATAACTGGCGACGTTACATGGACTTCTGGAAACTTCGATGGTACTGCTAACGTAACTGGAGCAAGTACTCTTGCTACTGTTAACTCTAATGTTGGTAGCTTCGGTTCTACTACTGCAATTCCAATTGTTACTGTTAACGCTAAGGGTCTTGTAACTGCGATATCTACAGGTGCAATATCTACTTCTTTCGATCTTGATGCAGATAGCGGTACTACAAATGCTGTTGCAGGTGGAGAGACTCTTACTATTGCAGGAGGTACTGGTGTTGCTACTAGTGTATCTGGTAATACTGTTTCTGTTGCAATTGGACAGGCTGTTGCAACTAACTCTAACGTAACCTTTAATAATGTTTCGGTAGACGGAACTCTTACTTCTGATGATATCACTGCAACTACTCTTACCGCAAGTGGCAACGTTATTGTTTCTGGAAACCTTACTGTAAACGGTACAACTACTACTGTTAACTCTAATACTGTTGCCATTGGCGATGCTATTATGACATTGAACAGTGATGAGACAGGCACTCCTTCTGCAAATGCTGGTCTCGAAGTTGAACGAGGAACTTCTAACAACGTATCTTTAGTTTGGAACGAAAGTGCAAACTACTGGCAGACTGTTTCGGGAGAAACTGCAAATGTAACCTCACCAATCTTAACTGCAGCAAACTTTGCCGCAACCTACACCGGTAACCTAGATGGCGGTACATTCTAAAAATTAAAAATTAACTCCAGCGTATATACGCAATATTGAGGAGGCCATATGGCACAAACGATCAAACTAAAGCGTTCCTCTACGGAAGGCGCGATTCCTAGTACCTCTTCTTTAGCTTTAGGTGAGGTAGCAATCAATACATATGACGGAAAGATGTACATCAAGAAAAATGATGGCTCAGATTCTGTTGTAGAAATAGGGGGTGATTCTTCTTCGTCTTCAGACGTATCTACTCATACAACTTATGAGTATGTTGCAACTAGTAATCAAACTACTTTCTCAGGATCGGATGTGTACAGTGCTACTTTAGCATACGACACTGGCACTCCTGCCAAAATTCAAGTATTTCTAAACGGTATTCTGCTCGATGAAGGCTCAGGCGCGGACTATATTGCAACAAACGGCACCTCAGTTGTTTTAACCGCAGGCGCCTCAACAAATGACTTAGTTCAAATATCTGCGTATAAATCTGCTGCAGGCACCGTATATACCATAGACACTCAGGGGGTGCTAAGTGGAAGTACAGTAACTACTGCCTCTACTGCTGCTGCTACAGTTAATTCTTTTGCGGCATCGGAGTTTAGATCGGCAAGGTATACGGTTCAAATTACAAATTTAACAGATAGTACCTATCAGATAACAGAAATAATTTTAATTCATAATGGAACAACTCCTGAAATAACCGAATATGGTACTATATCTACAGGTGCGGCAGCAGAAGCTACCTTTGATGCAGATATCTCATCAGGGAACGTAAGACTTCGCGCAACTCCTGCGTCTAGTGATACTATGGTTATTAAAGTTGTTCGTACGGCACTTACTGCTGATAATGCCGGCTCGAACAGTGGAAGTACAATAACTACTACATCTACTGCTGTTGCTACAGCCAATTCTTTTGGGGCTTCGGAATTTAGATCAGCAAGATATACAGTTCAAATTACAAATTCGACAGATAGTACCTATCAGGTAACAGAAATAATTTTAATTCATAATGGAACAACTCCAGAAATAACCGAATATGGCACTGTATTTACAGGTGCAGCAGTAGAAGCTACCTTTGATGCAGATATCTCATCAGGAAGTGTAAGACTTCGGGTAACTCCTGCGTCTAGTGATACTAGGGTTATTAAAGTTGTCCGACATAGTATCACAGTCTAAGGAGGCATAGAAATGGCTAAATCAAAAGGCAGACTCCTAGCAGAACTACTCAGCACTGATGGTACTGTAAAGAGAAGTAAAAATAAGGATGATGTAGCTGCAAAAGATACAGGTACAGCTACTTCGAATGCCACTACTCAGAAGTCTATAATTACGTTTGCAAAGGCAACTTATAGATCAGCAAAGTATGTTATTCAAATTACAAATTCTACTGATAGTACTTATCATGTTACAGAACTACTACTTACTCATGACGGCTCAACTGCCAATATTACAGAGTATGGAACAGTATATACAGGAGCAGCCGCTGAAGCAGCTTTTAGTGCAGATATCTCAGGGTCGAATGTAAGACTACGTGTAACCCCTGCCTCTGGTGACACAATGGCATATAAGGTTATCCTTCAGACAATAGCAGTATAAACTATAGAGGTAGTAAAAATAATACTTGACAAAGTACCTGAAATCTCATATACTGTATCAAACTTAATCAAAAGTAGCTTAATAAAGCAGGCCTAGGGGAGACGTGAACCGTGGCAACAAATCATAATTTTAGAGTTAAAAATGGCTTAGAAGTAGCCGGAACAGAGATTGTAAACTCCAGCGGAGTTATACAGCTTGCTTCTACACTAACTTCATCAACCCAAAGTGCAGGCACTAATAATACTACTTTAGCAACAACTGCTTTTGTAACAGCGGCCGTAGCCGCTATTGGTGATGGCCATATTGACTGGACTGGTTCTTCGGCCGGCACAATCCATTCTAGTAACTATACTAACACTACTTATTCAGTTGGTGATGGTGGTTTAACTACTAACGACTTCACTAACGCAGACCACTCGAAGCTAAATGCTATCGAGGCGAGTGCCACAGCTGATCAAACTAATGCTGAGATCCGAGCTGCTGTTGAAGCCGCTACAGACTCTAACGCATTTACAGATGCAGATCATACTAAACTTAATGCTGTAGAAGCAAGTGCAGATGTTACTGATACTGCCAACGTAGTAGCCGCTCTAACTGCTGGTACTAACGTAACTATAGCTGCTAATGGTACCATCGCTTCTACAGATACTAATACTACTTATAGTGTTGGTGATGGTGGTTTAACTACTAATGACTTTACTGATGCAGACCATACCAAACTCAATGCTATCGAAGCCAGTGCAACTGCTGATCAAACAGATGCAGAGATAAGAACAGCAGTTGAAGCTGCTACAAACTCTAATGTATTTACTGATGCAGACCATTCAAAACTCAATGCTATAGAAGCCAGTGCTACTACTGATCAAACAGATGCAGAGATCCGAGCTGCTGTTGAAGCCGCTACAGACTCAAATGTATTTACCAATGCAGACCATACCAAACTCAATGCTATAGAAGCCAGTGCAGACGTAACTGATACTACCAACGTAGTAGCTGCTCTTACTGCGGGTACTAACGTAACTATAGCTGCTAATGGTACCATCGCTTCGACTGATACGAATACTACTTATAGTGTTGGTGATGGTGGTTTAACTACTAATGACTTTACTAATGCTGATCATTCTAAGCTGAATGCTATCGAAGCGAGTGCTACAGCCGATCAGACTAATGCAGAGATAAGAACAGCAGTTGAAGCCGCTACAGACTCAAATGTATTTACAGATGCAGATCATACTAAACTTAATGCTGTAGAAGCGAGTGCTGATGTTACGGATACTGCTAATGTCGTAGCTGCTCTTACTGCTGGTACAAATGTAACTATATCTGCAGGTGGAACTATCGCTTCGACTGATACGAATACTACTTATAGTGTTGGTGATGGCGGCCTTACTACTAATGACTTTACTAACGCAGACCATTCTAAGCTGAATGCTATTGAAGCTTCCGCCGATGTAACAGATACTGCGAATGTTGTTGCAGCATTATCGGCAGGTACAGGTGTAGCTATATCCGGTGCTGGTGCGATTAGTGTTACTGCAGTAGCACTAACAACAGTACAAACTGCCTCTAGCCAAAGTGCTCATTTAGCTCTCACAGCTGAAGAAGGCGACATTGTAGTTCGCTCAGATGAGAATAAAACTTATTGTCATAATGGTGGTTCAGCTGGAAATATGAACGACTATACATTACTTGCCACTCCAACAGATGCTGTATTGAGTGTGAATGGTAATACTGGTGCAGTAAGTGCCGCTCAAATAGCTGCTGCGGTTGAAGCTGCCTCTAACTCAAATACATTTACAGATGCTGACCATTCTAAGCTAAACGCTATAGAAGCGAGTGCAACGGCTGATCAGACTAATGCCGAGATCCGAGCTGCTATAGAAGCTGCTACAGACTCTAATGCCTTTACCGATGCCGACCACAGTAAACTCAATGCTATCGAAGCAAGTGCTACTGCTGATCAGACTGGGGCTCAGATTAAAGCCTTATATGAAGCAGAAAGCAATGCTTATACCGATACAAAAAATAGTAAATTAGCAGGTATTGAAGCAAGTGCTACTGCTGATCAGAGTAACGCAGAGATAAGAGCTGCTGTTGAAGCCGCTACAGACTCAAATGTATTTACTGATGCTGATCACACCAAGCTAAACGCTATAGAAGCGAGTGCTGATGTGACAGATACTACTAACGTAGTAGCGGCTCTAACTGCTGGTACTAATGTAACTATAGCTGCTAATGGTACTATCGCTTCTACGGATACGAATACCACTTATTCAGTTGGTGATGGTGGTTTGACTACAAATGACTTTACTAACGCGGATCACAGTAAACTCAATGCTATCGAAGCTAGTGCTGACGTAACTGATACTACTAACGTAGTAGCCGCTCTAACTGCTGGTACTAATGTAACTATAGCTGCTAATGGTACTATCGCTTCTACGGATACGAATACCACTTATTCAGTTGGTGACGGTGGGCTATCACAAAATAACTTTACTAACGCAGATCACAGTAAACTGAATGCTATTGAGGCCAGTGCCACGGCCGATCAGACCAATACAGAAATAAGAACAGCTGTTGAAGCTGCTAGTGATTCTAACGTATTTACTGATGCAGACCATACTAAGCTTAATGCTATCGAGGCGAGTGCCACAGCTGATCAAACTAATGCTGAGATAAGAGCCGCAGTAGAAGCTGCTACAGACTCTAATGTATTTACAAACGCAGACCATACTAAGCTGAATGCTATCGAAGCGAGTGCAGATGTTACTGATACTGCCAACGTAACTTCAGCGGGTGCTTTAATGGACTCAGAGCTAACGAGCATTGCCTCGGTAAAAGCTTTGAACCAAGCATTGGCTACAGGTAATAGCCCTACTTTCGCGGCTCTTACAATCACAGGTGCAATCACATCTGCCGCAAAGAACGTAGGAACACAAACGGTTACCGCAACAGCACCTAGTAGTGCGACGGGTTTCCCGAATGGACATGTATGGTATGTGGTGTAAGTTATGGCGACTATTAAGGTTAATGATAACGGAACGCTAAAAACGCCTTCCCAGATCTTCGTAAAAGGAGATGCTGGAACACTTTACTCCGCTAACTATGTAGTTGTCAATAATAATGGCACATTAGCTACAACGTGGACGGCCATTTATACTACTAGTCGAGATACTACTACATCCTTTAACACGACTACTAGCTTTAATACCACTACCTCGTTTAATACTACAACTACTTATAACACTAGTTATAATACAGATTCTACTACATCTCATTCTACAACTACCTCGTTTAACACAACACGAGCTACTGGCACAAGCCACACTACTACTACGTCGTATAATACTTCGTATGCTACTGCAACTAGTCATACTACTACTACTACTTATAACACTACTCGTGCTACTACGACTACGTTTAATACTAGTCATACTACTTTAACGACGTATAGTACTAGTAAGTCTACTACGACTTCTTATAATACGAGTCACAGTACGAGTCACGCTACTACAACGTCTTACGGCACTAGTCATGTTACTTCGTATACTACTACTTATAACACTACTCGTGCGACTACAACTACTTATGCTACAAGTAAGTCGACGACTACTACGTTCGGTACGAGTCATGCAACTACGACGTCTTATACTACTACTTATAACACTACTCGTGCTACCACTACTACGTTTGGTACGAGTCATACTACTTTAACGACTTATAATACTAGTCATGCAACTACGACTTCTTACAATACAAGCCGTAGCACCACTAAGTCTACTTTGACGTCGTATAATACTGCTCATAGCACAACTACTACGTTTGGTACGAGTCATGCAACTACGACTTCTTATAATACTTCTTATAACACTACTCGCGCGACTACAACTACTTATGCTACAAGTAAGTCCACGACTACTACGTTCGGTACGAGTCATGCAACTACTACGTCTTATACTACTACTTATAACACTACTCGTGCTACTACGACCACGTTTAATACGAGTCATACTACTTTAACAACGTATAATACTAGTCATGCAACTACGACTTCTTACAATACGAGTCGCAACACTACTAAGTCTACTTTAACGTCGTATGGCACTAGTCATGTTACTTCGTATACTACTACTTATAACACTACTCGTGCGACTACAACTACGTTTGCGACAAGTCGTGCAACTACTACTTCATATGCTACAGGAACTAGTCATTCTACTACGACTACATTCAATACGACTCATACTACTTTAACGACGTATAATACTAGTCGTGCAACTACTACTTCATATGCTACAGGAACTAGTAAGTCTACAACTACTACGTTCTCAACTAGTCATACAACTACAACTACTTATGCTACAAGTCGTGCAACTACTACGACGTTTAATACTACTACAAGTAGAAATACGACCACTACCTATGCAACTAGTCGCAACACTACTACTTCATATGCTACAGGAACTAGTAAGTCTACAACTACTACGTTTGCTACGAGTAGGAATACTACAACTACGTTTGCTACAAGTAAGTCGACTTTAACTTCGTTTGCGACGGGAACTAGTAAGTCTACTACGACTACATTCAATACGACTCGTACTACGTTGTCTACGTTTAATACAACGCGTAGTACTACGACTACATTCAATACGACTCGTACTACTCTAACTACGTTTAATACTAGCCGTAGTACTAGTAGGGCTACAACTACTACGTTCAACACAGTCACTACGTTTAACACTAGCCGTGGCACTAGTAAAAATACGACCACTACTTATGGTACTACGTTTGCTACAAGTAAGTCGACTACTACTACGTTTAATACTACAACTACGTTTGCTACAAGTCGTGGTACGAGTAAAACTACTACGACTTCGTATAACACTACTACTAGCCGTAGCACAAGCAAAAGTACTACGACTACTTATAATACTACGTTTAACACATATCGTACTACTACTCGTGCAACTACTACCACTTATCATACTATATATGGTACTTTGACAAGTAAAAGTACTACGACTACGTTTAATACCTCGTATAATACTACGTTTGCTACAAGTCGTAGTACAAGTCGCGTTACTAGTCCTTATACTTTATATACTTATTACTGGAAGACTAGTGCTTCGAACGGTACTTTCTTATATGCGGAGTGGAATAATGTAAGTGTCTCTGGGTCTCCATATAGCCAAGGGGATTATGTTACAACCCTGTTCGATGGGCCGAAAGGTGCTCCCAGAAACTACTTTAAAATTAATAAAACTACTACGTTTAATACTTCGTATAACACAAGTCGTGCCACTAGTCGTAGTACAAGTAAAAGTACTACGACTAGCTTTAATACTGTTACAGGTCGTGACACTTCTCGCTCAACTACAACTACGTGGACTACTTATTATGCCACTAGCCGTAGTACAAGTAAAAGTACTACCACTACGTTTAATACTTCATATGCGACCGGAACTAGTAAAACTACTACGACTTCGTATAACACTACCTATAACACTACTCGGAGTACAAGCACAAGTAAAAGTACTACTACTACGTTTAACACTAGCCGTAATACTACTCGTACAACTTTGACTTCGTATAACACTACGTTCGCTACGAGTAAGAATACAAGCACAAGTAGAAGTACGACTACTACGTTTACTACTACTTATGCTACGAGTAAGAATACTACAACTACGTTCGCCACAAGTAAGAGTACTACTACTACTTATGCTACGAGTAGGAATACTACAACTACGTTTGCTACAAGTCGTGCGACTACTACTTCGTATAACACTACTACGAGTAGAAATACGACTACTACTTATAACACTACTCGTTCAACTTTAACGACTTATAATACAACTCGTGCGACTACTACTTCGTATAACACTACTACGTCTCGTACTACTCTAACTACGTTTAACACTAGTCATACAACTCTGACTTCGTTTGCTACTGCTACAAGTAGAAGTACTACCACTACGTTTAATACTAGTCATACTACTACTACTACTTATAATACAACTCGTGCGACTACTACTTCGTATAACACTACTACGAGTAAGAGTACTACAACTACATACAATACTACTCATAATACCACGACTACTTATGCGACATCTCGTGCTACTACTACTTCGTATAACACTACAACGAGTCATAGTACAACTACTACGTTTAATACTACTCGTAGTACAACAACTACGTTCGCTACTAGTCATGGTACAAGTATAGTTACTTCTTATGGTACGAGTCATAATACTACTACGACATATGCCACTACGTTTGGTACGAGTCACAGTACTACTACTACTTATGCTACTAGTAAGAATACTACGACTACCTACAACACTACTCGTTCAACTACAACTACGTTTGCTACGAGTCACGGTACGAGTCATAGTACTACTACGTCGTACAACACTACTCGTGCAACTACGACTACTTATAATACTACGCATAGCACAACGACTACGTTTGGTACTAGTCATGGTACAAGTAAGTCCACTACTACGTTATACAACACTACTCGTGCTACTACTACTACTTACGGTACAAGTCATAATACTACAACTACGTTTAATACTACGTTTGGTACAAGTCATAGTACTACTACTACTTATGCTACTAGTAAGAATACTACTACGTCGTATAACACTACTCGTTCAACTACGACTACTTTTAATACGAGTCACGGTACGAGTCATGCTACTACTACGTCGTACAACACTACTCGTGCAACTACTACTACTTATAATACTACTCATAGTACAACAACTACGTTCGCTACTAGTCATGGTACGAGCATAGTTACTACTTATGGTACAACTCATAGTACTACGACTACTTATAATACAACGTATGCTACGAGTAAGAGTACAACTACTACGTTTAATACTGCTCATAATACTACGACTACTTATGCGACATCTCGTTCAACTACGACTACGTTTAGCACTACACATACTACTACTACTACTTATAATACAACGACAAGCCGAGGAACTAGCCACACTACAACCACCTCGTATAACACTACTACTACATTTGGTACAAGTAAGGCCACCACTACGTCCTATGTAACTGCATATGTTACAAGCAATAGCACTAGTAAACTTACAGGCACTAGTAGAGCCACAGGTACTAGCCGAACTACTGGCACTAGCAGAGCAACAAACACCGTTGTTTACGAACGTCTAACCGCTACAGGCGTACAGACAGAAGTAACAAGCGGATCCGCACACAATAACCGATACTGGGACGGGTCTCAGTGGGTCGAGGACTAATGAATTTTGAAGAATTAAACAACAAATTAGAACAAGCTCTAGATATTATCATGGAGCATTTTAGCGAAACAGAAGATAGAATCAGTGAATTAGAGGAAGAACTGGAGAGCCTTAAAAATGGCATTAACAAAGTTAGCAGATAAAGATGAATTAGGGAATCCAGTAGCACATTTTTTTAAATCAGGAAACGTATTACGAGGTAAGGAGTTTGCTCCTTTAATTAAATTAAAGGAGTTAATACCTGAAAAGAGCCCTAACGGAAACAATGTTGAATACGATATATGGTATGATTTTGAGCACGATAAAAAAATCCATGGTTATTGCTATACTGATACGTTGACACAGTTTATATATCTTCGAGTAGCCAGTTCTAGGTATGCAAAGAAAGCTATGAGAGATGCGGCTACTGGGCCTATTACCGAAGAGGGTGAAAGGCTATTCAGAGAGATTGCCGAAAATAGTGTAGATAAGTACAGGCTTAGAAAGAAAGGAATGCACCATGACTTTGTAATCTTTCTTCCCGGTACTAACATATTAAATACTGTAGTGGACTTCGATAAGGTAGAAAGAGCCGTAAAGCAAGGCGCAATGTTAAAGTGCCACCCTCTTACCTCTCCTCCTGCTTTTGAGCATTTAAAACATAGATTTGGAGATGCGATAATTGACAAAAAGGTTAGCGGACATGAATTACTAGAGAATGCTTCTATTGTGGGTTATTGTAACAATTCGGAAATGGGAATGGTAGCACTAGCAAAAGGTAAGACTACTTATCACTTTGGGTATGACAAGGTATGGATGACATACACTGCCATGTATAAAGCTCTTGAAGTAGATGGAGTACTTAGAGCACCACGATTTAAAGCTATGCTATCTTCTAAAACCTCAGGACTAGTTCCTGCAACTGCGGAGAACCCCCAAGAGTGGATAGATGCATACTTTAAACAATACGCAGAGGTAAAGCATGTCTTGCCGAAAAATACTGATAATTAAGCGCAATAATCTAGAAATGTTGACTGTAAATAGTATTCGTAAGAATATGCCAGACTGGGACTATGAAGTAGTGCCTTTCAATAAAGGGTATATAAGAACTGCTTTAGAAAATACAGACGAATTAACTCTATGTGTAAGAAGTGGTATTATACTTAATGTACAAGAAGGAGATATGCCCGGAGCAGAACTGCTAGATGATTATCATATAGCTATTAGCCGTGACGGAGTATTTACTGATAACAAACGTAATAAACATATTTATGGGTTAATTGGCAACAAGTTAAATAAAAATACTATAGATTTATCAGTTTTTATTATTAATCCAAGTAGGTGGGATACAATCCCTGATACAGATAAAGGGATTCTTGCAAAAGTAAGACGTCTTCGGATGCCTAGGTTTATGAATCACAAGTGTGACCCGATAGTTGCAAAATCAATAACAGGGAAAAGCGCTATAGAGTATGGAATGTTAAGCTGTCAAGCCTCAATACATAATTATATTTCTGTATTTTTAGACGGC
>OFRW01000007.1_pt1 | contig 32761 bp, 30 predicted proteins | sample 1543141 | NCBI WGS metagenome assembly OFRW01 (sample SAMEA4005047, study PRJEB22522) | seawater metagenome | reverse complement strand
CATATAAATTGGATTACAATGTAACTCGTTGAGTTATATATTTTTTTTAAATTATTAAGGAGAGTGGTTTTGAAATCAATACAAAAATCGCAGTCAAACAGATTGCAAAAAAAACTTTTAATCCCTTCAATCATTGGAGCGGTTTTTATTACGGCGATTGGCCTATTTAATAATCCTGTAATTGCTGACAATAATGGCTACGAGTTAACAATACTCCATACAAATGATTTTCATGCCCGTTTCAGGCCAATTAGTAAGTATGACAACACCTGCTCTTCAGATGACAATGTTGAAGGCAAGTGTTTTGGTGGAACGGCTCGATTGATTTCAGCAATTGAAGATGCTCGCCTGAGGCATTCAAATACAATACTTTTGGATGGCGGTGATCAGTTTCAAGGAACGCTATTTTACAACCTATATAAAGGAAAGGTAGCCGCAGAAATGATGAATAAACTTGGTTATGACGGAATGGCTGTTGGTAACCATGAGTTTGATGATGGTCCTGAAACACTTAGATCCTTTATGGATGCGGTCAATTTTCCTGTTCTTATGGCAAATGCCGATGTTGATATGGAGCCTGAGCTAAAAGGAAGATTAAATAAATCATCGGTAATTGAAAGGGGTGGCCATAAAATTGGATTGATTGGCGTCGTTACTGAAGATGTTGTTGATATATCGAGTCCTGGGGATAATATTATATTTTTGGATGCTATTTCAGCCGTTCAGGCTGAGGTCGATTCATTGACAGCATCAGGGGTCAATATAATTGTAGTTCTTTCGCACTCTTCATACGAAATAGATAAAGAAATTGCAGCTAATACCACGGGCGTTGATGTGATTGTTGGCGGGCATGATAATGCTTATTTATCTAATATTAGTGATAATGCAAAGGGTCCTTATCCAACAGTGGTTAATGGCACACAAATCGTACAGGCTTATGCCTATGGTAAGTTTCTAGGTGAGCTTTCAGTTGTCTTTGATGGGGCAGGTAATGTAATATCTGCAACGGGTGAACCAATTACGATTGATGGTTCTATCATTGAAAATAGCCAAGTTGTAGCGCGCCTTGATGAATTAGAAAAACCAATAACCGAGCTTAAAGAGACTCTCGTTGGAAGTATCTCAAGCTCCTTAAATGGAAATAGAGATGTTTGTCGTGCGCAAGAGTGTGATATGGGTAATATGATTGCGGACGCAATGAGAGCGTCATCGATTGACAAAGGCTATTCAATAGCACTAATGAACTCGGGCGGAATCAGAGCATCTCTTGATGCTGGTGATGTGACGCTTGGCGAAGTCATGACTATTCTTCCTTTTCAAAATACTTTGGCGACCTTTAAAGTGACTGGAAAGCAGCTACTTGCTGCGATTGAGAATGGCGTTAGTCAGCATGAAGAAGGAGCAGGAAGATTTCCTCAGGTATCAGGAATGCGATTTACATTTGATTTATCACAACCTGCTAATGATGGAAGGGTGACTTCAATTGAAATTGAAGAGAGTAATGGCTCTTGGAGCCCATTAAATTTATATGGGACCTACGGCATGGTTTCTAATAATTTTATTCGCGGCGGTGGAGATGGATATAAAGTATTCAGATCTGCAACTGACATCTATGACTTTGGTCCTGATTTGGCAGACGTAATTGCGGATTTTGTTAGAGAAAATCCAGGTTATACTGGTTTTACTGATAATCGGATTACACAAGTTAAATAACCTAAAAGGGCCCCTAGCAGGGCCCTTTCTCATTACTCCTTATTTTAAATAACTTAAGTATGGTGTCAAAATAAACCATTACAACGTGTCAAAAAAAACCATTATAAATTCCGGTGTATTTAATAATCTTTCTAGATATCTTTTTTCGTAATAGCTAATCTTTAGTTATTATTATTGTTAATTTAATATATTTAGGGAGTTCTTATGAGCGACATGAGTTTATTTTTACAAGCTGGCGATTTTGTTGGCGTTTCATTCTGGATTGTTTCTGTTGCGATGGTTGCTGCTACAGTATTTTTCTTTTATGAAGGTATGGCAGTAAATAAAGAGTGGAGACTGTCAATGACAGTTGCAGGATTGGTAACATTGGTTGCTGCAATTCACTACTATTATATGAGAGATTACTGGGTAGCTTCGGTTATCGCAGGAGCTCCTGATTCTCCAATTGTATACAGATATATTGATTGGTTAATTACTGTCCCATTATTAATGATTGAATTTTTCATCATCTTGAAAGCAGTCGGCGCTTCAGTGTCAACTAATTCTTTCTGGAGATTATTAGCTGGAACTATGGTAATGTTAATTGGTGGATTCGCAGGTGAGGCGCATTTAGTATCCGCTTCTGTCGGGTTTGTCGTGGGCATGATAGGTTGGGCAATCATCATCTGGGAAATCTTCGGTGGTGAGGCTAGTAAAGCAGCTGAGGCAAATGCAAGCGTAAAGACTGCATTCAATGCTCTTAGAATTATTGTTTTAGTAGGCTGGGCTATTTATCCTCTTGGATATGTCTTCGGATATATGATGGGAAGTGTAGATGCTGGAACTTTAAACATTGTTTACAACCTCGCAGATTTTATTAATAAAATCTTATTTGGTTTAATTATTTGGAATGTTGCAGTGCAATCAAGCGCAGCTGTCAGCAAGAAGAAGTAAGCATAACTTTACATAAGTTCATAAAAAGCCCTCTTCATTGAGGGCTTTTTTTTAGCTTTTTATTAATAGATCAAATTTACTACAGCTTATTCCTTCGACACCTTTCACTGCAATAGAGAACGTTCTCCCAGTCTTTACGCCATTTTTTTCTCCAGGTGAAGGGCTTATTGCAAGTTTTACAAATCTTCTCTAATTTCATTGAGTATGGGCCTTAATAAATTTTTCTGCCTCGCCAAAGATAAGCTCTTTTCTTTCTTGTGACATTCTGTCTAATAGTTTGGGTTGAAGGGATAATCTGGGGTTAGATTCATAAAACTTTCTATTCTTTTGAATGAACCTCCAATAAAGTCCGTCAACTGCATTGCACCATTCACCTTTTTTATAGTTACTCATTTTAAGTAGGTAATTTGAACCGCAAGTGTAAGGCTTGGTAGACATTAGGCCACCATCAGAATAGGTTGCCATTCCAAATACATTTGGAACCATAACCCACTCGGAAGAGTCAATATACATCTCCATAAACCACCTATATATTTCTTTGGGATCAATTTCGCAAAGATTCATCAGGTTGCTTATGACCATAAGTCTAGGGATATGATGGTTGTATCCATCTTGTATCGCAGCAATGATAGAATCATCTAAAGGCGCTATTCCAGTTGAACCTTCGTACCAGCTTGAAGTTAACTTGCCAGTATGGCCCCAATAGTTTTTATTTGATTGGTAGTCACCTTTTGTTTGATATACGCCTCTGATAAACTCACGCCAACCTAAGACTTGCCTTACAAAGCCTTCCAATGAATTCATGGGAATGTGATAAGTATCGGCGCTATCTAGAAGGGTTTGAATAACTTTTTGAGGAGACAAAAGCCCTATATTCATTGAGGCGCTGATGCAGCTATGAAACAAAAAGTTTTTGCCTTCTAGCATTGCGTCTTCATAAATACCAAAATTAGCCATTCTCTGCTTTAAAAAATCTTTAAATTGACTCTCAGCATCACGTCGATTAACAGGAAACCATGGATTATCAAGGCTTCCAGGGTGGTCATTAAAATGCTGCATAATGAGGCTACAAACTTCATCATGGTGTAACGATTGCTTATTATTTGGCAGATCAGGTATCAAAGTATTAGTAGGAATTTTTTTTCGATTTTCTGCATCAAAGGACCATTTACCGCCCAAAGGCTTGTTGTCTTCATCCATCAAAATGTTGAATTTTTTCCTTGCATGCTGATAGAAATTCCCCATTCTAAGGGCTTTTTTATCCTTCATTAGTGAATAAAGCTCTTCCCTAGAAAACAGAAACATTGGTGATTGGTGAACTTTAAACTTAACATTGCTCTTAGTTAAGCCTTCAAGTAATTCAGATTCAAAGGCCTTGTCTTCAATTTCAAATACATTTACCTGTTCTATTTCATTATCCAAAACGTAATCAACAAGACACTCTAGATAAGATTGATTTTCAATTCGATCATTTAAGGCAAAGTATCTAACAGAGATGTCCAAAGACTCAAGCTCTTCTTTGTACTCACGCATTGCACATAGAAACAAGTAAAGCTTGAGTTTGTGATGTTTTTCATAGCTGCAAAGATCAAAGTCTTCTGCCATAAAGACCTCATTACAGCCCAGCTCTTGAAGTAATTTGGGCTCAAAGAGTTGGTTTCCTAGAATTACAAACATGCTTTTCATTTATGCTTAATTTTAGTTAATTAATAGCTATCAAATTTTAAAGCATCAAGTCATAAATTATTGATTTTATTCACTAAAAAATGTATAAAAAAAACGGATTATAAGTTCACCAAGTCTTCACTATTTCTTTACGTACCATCTATATAATATTTTGGTTAAAACTAAAGTAAGAGAAAATTATGGATTCGTTTTTAAATTTCCTTGTACGTCAAAAAAAACTCGCACTATTATTTACGTTGTCAATTGTCGTATTAGGTTTTATGACGCTCCAAAAAATTCAGCGTGATACCTACCCAGTTATTGAATTTGATCGGCTCTCAATAAATACTTCTTACCCAAGCGCCTCTCCGAGGGATGTTGAGAAGAATATTACTAACGTAATTGAGAGCAAAATAAAGGGAATTTATGGAATCAAAGAGCTGACATCTACTTCATCTGAGGGGACATCTCGTATAAATATTGAAATTGATGAAGATGTTGATGACATTCAAGAGGTGAAGGCTAGCATTTCTGAGGCGGTCAATGAAATTGAAGACTTGCCAGAAGACGCTAATGATCCATTAGTGGTTGACAGGACAAGTACTGAATGGCCAATCCTTACAATAGTCATCGGTGGAGATGACATCAATGTCGAGACTGCCAAAGCTATTGCCAATAATATTGAGAAAAATCTTTCTTTAATTGACGGTATTGCGAACATTAATATTGGTGGAGACTCTGAAAGAGAGGTACAAATCAGAGTTAATCCAGAAAAGCTTTTACAATACCAACTCTCTTTTGATCAGGTAAGGAGCGCCATCGCTGATCAAAATATACGCTCTGCTATTGGTGATAATAACCAAGGAAGAAACCAAAAAAATATCGTTATTATCTCTGAATATCAAGACAAAGAGTCTTTAGAGGACGTTGTTGTAAAGTCAAGCTATGATGGGCCAACAATTCTATTAAAGGACATTGCCTCAATTGATGAAGGTGAAATTGGTTTCAATACAATTACTCGAATTAATGGGACTAAGGGCTTCGTCCTCAAGGTTACAAAAACAGAAAAAGCAGACGTTATTAGAACCATTGAAAAAGTAAGAGAGACTTTGGATGTACTTAAAGAATCATACCCTTCAAATATCAATTTAATTGTTACCGATGACAGATCAAAGCCAGTATCTAACCGATTAAATATTGTAACTAACAACGCCTTAGTAGGGCTAGCCTTAATTATGGTTGTTTTAGGCTTATTTTTATCTTTTAAGACTGCATTCTGGGTTGCTATAAGTATCCCTGTGACTCTTTTAGGGACGGTTGCTTTTCTTGGCTTTGTAGGCGAAACAATTAACTTAATCTCATTAATTGGAATGGTTTTAGTCTTGGGCTTAGTTGTTGATGACAGCATTATCATAGCTGAAAGTATTCACCACTATAAAGAAAAGGGGGGTGACGTCTATCAAAATATTGTTGATGGCTTTAAAAGGGTAATCATGCCTGTTGTGACGACTATATTAACTACAATCCTTGCAATATCAACCGTTCTAATAATGAGTGGAACGACCGGTAAATTTATATACATATTGCCTATTACTGTTATCTGCGCTTTAACATTCTCATTTCTTGAAGTGAGTATCGCTCTGCCTGCGCACATGTCTGGCAGTAAGGTCAGCAAACAAAAAACATGGTTTAAGCCTGTCGAAAGATGGTTTGAAAAAGTGCTAGTTGTAATCCTTAAGTGGCGCTTTATAGTTTTAAGTCTTTTTATTGCGCTTCTTGCATTCAGTGCTTATGTTGGTATGAAGGAAATTACTTATATTCAGTGGCCATCGAGCGGCACAAACTCGATAAATATGCGCATTCAAACGCCACTTGGAACTCCCGTTGAAACAACTGAGCAGTCCATCATTAAAATTGATAATATTATTATGGATAAGGTGGGTTCAAACCTAGACTTTTTTACGAGCACAATTGGTTCAAGAGCCTCTAATCGAGCATCGATTGCTATTACCTTGACGCCAGCGAATGATCGCGCAATCTCTGCTAAAGAAATTATTGAGATCCTTAAAGAAGAAACCAAGGATATTGAAGGGGTTTCAAGGATTAACTTTAGAACAAATAGAGGTGGCCCAGGCGGAGCGTTAGATATTGAGTTAAGTCTAATTGGAAGTAATGATGTTCAGCGTCAGGCCGCTGTTGACCAACTTGAAAAAATTCTTAGTAGTTACGACGGAGTCAGCGACATTGATCGTGATGACGATTTGAGTAAAAATCGAATTGAAGTCTTGTTGGATTATGAATCAATGGCAGGGTTAGGAATTCAATACCAGCAGGTATACAGTCACTTAAGAACCATATATTCTGGGATGGATGTTTCTGATGTTGATTTTAATAACACCAAGCTAAGCGTCAAAATGTATCTTGGAGACAGCAATTATTCGGATGACTATATTACAGAAACCTCTATCAGGAATAATCAGGGAAGGATGATCCCAATGTCTCAATTTGCAAGTGTGGTTGAGACTCCAGGTGATCCAAACTACAAGCACTTGAATGGTGAGCGAGTTGTTAAGGTAAGTGCGGCAGTTGAAGACTCAGTAACCACTGCTCAATCTGTCTCAAAAAGAGCACTTGAAGAGCTTGATTTGATTAATAATTTTCCTGAAGTTCGTGCAATAGAAGGGGGGAGCTCATTTGAAGCAAAAGAGGCTTTAAGTGATTTTACTTTGGCACTAGGGTTTGCCGTCTTTGGTATATTCATGTTAATAGCGCTTCTTTTTAATTCATACTCTCAGCCGTTGTTAGTTATTCTTAGTATTCCTTTTGCTTTGATTGGCGTAGTTTGGGCTTTCTTCTTTCACTCTGAGCCATTTAGTTTTTTTGTTTTATTAGGGGTCTTAGCACTAGTGGGAGTTGTGGTAAATGATTCTTTAGTAATGATTAGCCACCTTAATTTTATTAAGCAAAGTCAAGACAAAGATAGTTCTTCAATCCAGTGGATTGCGATGGGTGCTAAAGACCGACTAAGGGCAGTAATATTAACGACCCTTACAACGCTCGCAGGTGTCTTGCCGCTTATCTATGGTTTTGGAGGTAAAGACGCATTCTTGCAGCCAATGGTTATGGCGCTAGGGTACGGCTTACTATTTGGTACTTTTGTTACTTTGATACTTCTTCCTTGCCTTTATTCTTTAAACTTAGACTTAATTAACTGGATTAAAAAAATAAAAAATAGTCTATTGAAAACATGACACCCAAACAAAAGCACTATGTCTTTGTAATTGGTGGGGCCAATATTGATCTTCAGGGGTCTAGTGATAACCCGCTTTTATTAAAGGATTCAAACCCAGGTGAAATATCAATGTCTTCAGGAGGTGTTGGAAGAAATATTGCTGAGAACATGTCTAGGCTCGGCATACCAACAAAAATATTTTCATATGTCGGATCTGATGCTCTTGGAAATTTTTTAATTGAGTCTACTCAAAAAGCGAATGTCGACACTTCATACATAAATAGGCATCCCACATTGCCAACCAGTCAATACCTGTCAGTGCTGGATGATAATAACGACATGCTGGTGTCAATCTCAGACATGAGAATTATTAATGAGATGTCAATTGATGACATTAGAAGCCACAAAGATGCCTTAAATCAAAGCTCTTTGATTGTAATTGATACAAACATCCCAATTGATGTCATTGAGTACATAACAGAAGAATTTAGCCATATTCCCCTATTTTTAGATACAGTATCGATCGCAAAGGCATTAAAGATAAAGCACCTTATTGGTAAATTTCATACCGTTAAGCCAAATAGATTAGAGTCTGAGCTAATTACTGGCATTAAAATTACTGATCAAAGCTCTATGCTCAGTGCTGCAAAGAACATGTTTGAAAAGGGCTGTAAACAAATTTTTATTACTCTGGGTGACGAGGGTGTGTTTTATTATGACGCAAAAGATTATGGGATGTTTAATCAAAAAAAGATAGATGTAGTCAGTGCAAATGGAGCGGGAGATGCTTTTGTGGCTGGAATGGTTTATGGTTTTTTAAATTTAAATGGCATTAAAGAAACAGTAAAATATGCATCAGCTGCTGCGTTGATAGCATTAAAGAGTAAAAATACTATCAGTGATCAGTTATCAGTAGAAAATGTAGCACTATTATTAAAGGAACAGAGCAATGAAACTGAATGATTATTTAGATTTTCACCCAGATGTTGAAAATGCACTAAAAAACAACCTGCCAATTGTTGCTCTTGAGTCTACGATTATCTCTCATGGGATGCCTTACCCTAAAAACATTGAAACTGCGTTAATGGTTGAAGAAACGGTTCGATCAAATAATGCCGTTCCAGCAACAATTGCAATTATTAAAGGACGCCTAAAAATAGGCCTTACTGAAAAAGAAATTGAATTTTTAGCAACTAATGATGAGATTAAGAAGATTTCAAGGCGCGACCTAGCCGTTGCTGTGTCTCAAAAACTTTCAGGCTCCACAACAGTTGCATCGACAATGATTATTGCAAATCTTGCCAATATAGCAGTGTTTGCAACAGGTGGGATAGGAGGTGTTCATAGAGGCGCTGAAACAACGCTCGATATCTCTGCTGACCTTGATGAACTATCAAGGACGAACGTTTGTGTTGTTTGTGCAGGAGTGAAGTCAATACTAAATATTGGACTAACTCTTGAATATCTAGAAACCAAAGGCGTACCAATTATTGGCTATAAAACCTCAGAAATGCCAGCTTTTTACTCCACAAAATCAGGATTTAATGTTGACTATAGAATAGATGCTGCAGATGATATTGCAGATATATTAAAGACCAAGTGGGACCTTTCTATTAATGGGGGTGTTTTGGTAACGAACCCTATTCCAGTAGCCGATGAACTTGAATTAAGTGTTATGAATGAGGCGATCAATCAGGCCATCATTGAAGCTGAAAATGAAAAAATTACAGGCAAAAAAATAACACCCTACTTACTGTCAAAGGTCAACGAAATAACTAAAGGTAAAAGCCTAAATGCGAATATCAAATTGATTAAAAATAATGCAAATTTAGCAGCAAAAATTGCAGTACATTTTGCAAAGAAAGACTAGTTATTTTTTTCTCGAACGAAAAAATTAAATAAAAGAATAAGGCCTACAACAAAAAGTATAAGTAATATAAGTATACCTCGGTCAGATTCAAGAAAATTATTCACAAAAGTTTTTGATGAGTTAACAATTCTGATCTTAGATTTGTCTTGAGTGTTTTCAGCAGCAATTTGATTGCTAGTTTTTAATAGGCTTTCCTCCACTTCTTCTTTCTCTACTTCATCAGGCTGAGGTGTCTCTGAGATCTCATCTTGCAGAAAGGTAGGAGTTTCCCCTTCATTAAGTGAGTTCAAGGGAAGGACCTGATCTCGATCGTCGCCTCCTGCGTATAAAAAGCTGACAAAAAAGAATGATGTAAATAGGATTAAAAGTGTTTTTTTCATAGAACTTGTAATAATATACCTTTAGTCAAAAATAATCATAAATTTTAGTTAATAAATTGAGGATTAATTAATCCAATTCTGTTAATATATTGATTAACTTAACTGGAGAAAATTATGGCAACTTACGAATGTAGTAATTGTGGAATGGGCGTTAATGCTACCTGTGCTAAATGCGATGAACCCCTTGTAGATGATGTACTTAAACTAGATGATGGCGGTGAAGTTCAAATTTCAAAGTGTCCAAATGGACATGGTAAAATTAAATCGCCAATGTGCTGCGGCAATGATATGAGCTGCGCGATTTAATATTTTTTTTAAACGTATTTCAATAACACCCCTAGTATTAACACTTTTACTAGGGGTTTTTATTGGTTAATCATTTAAAATATTGACCTCTATGAAAAACTTACTTACTCCAGAGCAAGTCAATCTATTTAAGCGCGATGGTGCGGTCCTGATTAAGGGTAAATTTGATAAATATTGGATAGATAGCTTAACTAGAGGTATCGATGAAGATATTAAAAACCCCAGTCCAAGGTTTGAAAGGCACACTAAAGATTTAAATGCGCCTGGTTACTTTGAAGATTTCTGGACCTGGGATCTTTATAAGGACTTTAAAGACTTTGTTTTTAACTCACCAACAGCAAAAATTGCATCCGAGCTATTAGAAGCTAAAAAAATAAACTTAGTAATGGACAACTGGTTTTTTAGAGAAGCGGGATCAAAGTCTGGCGCTCCTTTTCATCACGATATCTCCTACTTTGACTTTGAAGGCTCAATGTGTGTCCTATGGCTACCCCTTGAGTCCGTTAAAAAGGAGGAGGGTATTGCTTGGATTAAAGGATCACATCTTTGGAATAAACTGTTTTTAAGAACTCGATTTAATGAAGGTCACCTGGTTGATGGAGAGGCTGGCATAGTTAACGGAAAAACTTATGAAATAACGCCAGACATTCTCAATAATCAAGAGAGTTATGAGTTCCTTCAATGGGATCTTGAATTGGGTGATTGTGTATTTTTTGACATGCGAACGTTGCATGGAAGCCTAAATGAAGTAACACCAAAGAAAGATATTCATCGATACACCTTAAGAATGGCAAAAGAAGGCTCTAGGGTTGAGTATCGAGGGGATTGGGCCCAAGATGAAAGGTCAATTATGGAGTCCAGCGGCTATAAAAATGGTGATGATTTAGGTGGTGAAATGTTTCCAACTTTATATAAAGAGATATAATTATGCATAACTTAGGATTAACATTAGCTTAAAAGTCTGCTATTAAATAACAACTCTCCTAAAAAGCGTCCAGGCATTAGCGTAAAAAACCCTGCAATTATTAAACCACCAACATAAAGATAAATCATTAAATAGCGATGTTTTTTTGTTTCACCTTTTTTTATTGCAATATAGGCTGCTGGGCACGTATAGATCGTCAATATACATAATAAATGTATAAGCCCAAAATGATTTAAAAGCAATCTTGGGCCAGCAAATGCCGGAATAAATAGTGCAATTGATGCGGTGGTAAACATCAATAATAAGTAGATTTTTCCAAGAAATTTATGCTGAGAAGAGCCTTTTTGCCTAATCATCATATAGGTTCCAATTGCAAATGCCGGCAGAATTGTTGCTAGGTGTGCATATACAAGTGGGTAATAATTTAAAGGATATTCAATCATTATTAAACCACCAAAAAGAAACTAATAGCTTGCTTTAAATGGTTTTTAAAGCGCTAATCAGGTTGCTAACATCCTCGTGGGTATTGTAGTGAACCATGCTTGTCCTAACAACTCCATCATCAACATTAATCCCTAGTGCTTTCAGGCATCGCCATGCGTAAAAATTATCGTTTCTAGTTGCTATGCCATTTTTGACGAGCTCACTACTAACATCCTTTGACGATTTATTTTTAATCGTAAAGGCAATCGTAGGGGCCCTGTCTTTATTGCTTATTTTAGTTTTCCCTATAAGATTAATGTCATCACGAGTGTTGATGTAATCCAGCAACGGGTTGGCTATCTCCATCTCATGCTTGGCAATTAACTCATTAACAGCTTCAATTTTTCCTCTAGTTGAAGCATTTTTGCCAGGAAAGTGATGTTCATACAGGTTATTGAAGTACTCATAAACGCCTATTAAGCAAGACAGCTCTTCATGGTTAGGACCACCAGGATTAAGCGTGTATGGAACGTCTCCTTCTAGAAATTCATGATTTTGATTAGGCAGCTTGTTTAGAATGTCTTTCTTTCCATAAAGAAGGCCAAGGTGTGGTCCAAAAGTCTTATAAAGGCTAAATGCGTAAAAATCGACATCTAGATCTTTTACATCTGGAAATCCATGGGGAGCATAAGAAACACCGTCACCTACAATATAAGCGTCATACTCATGAACCAATTTTGCAATCGACTTAAGGTCATTTATTGAGCCAACAATATTTGAGCAATGAGTTACTGCAACAAGCCTAGTTTTATTAGACAGCAAAGATTTTAAATCATCAATGTCAAGTTCAGCTGTTTTTGGATTGATTTGCCATTCTTTAATAATCATTCCATGCTCTGCTAGTCTTCTCCAAGCACCAATATTAGCCTCATGGTCTTGATTGGTTACAATCACTTCATCACCAGGCTTTAGAAGGGCTCTCATAGCATTAGAAAGGACGTACATATTTATTGTTGTTGACCCACCAATGATAATTTCATCAGTCTTTGCATTGATCATCTCAGCAAAAAGTTTGGTGGCTTGATCCATATTGTCACCAGCAATGGCAGAAGTATCAAATTCAGCATAAGGCTGAACTTTAGTAGAGGTCATAAAATGGGTTAAATGCTCAATAACGTTAGTAGGAACATAGCTTCCTCCTGCATTTTCAAAGAATGACCATTTGGAACTTTTCGGGTCACTAAAAGCTGGAAACTGTGCTTTGACATAATCAACGTCTAATGAAATGTTATTACTTGGCATTTGAACTCCTTATCAAAAAAAAATACTATCAAACAAACCTAATCTTTATAGTCTGCTTCTTCCTTATCTAAAATTCTTTTTAAAGCATCAAAATGCATATCTGATGCGTCATATTTTTGCCATTGCTGGGCTGTTTTTGTTGCAATCTCATGCGACACTTGTTTCAATGCTTTTCCAGTTTGGTATGCGCCAATCAGTGTTTCACAAGACCTTTCAAAATAAAAAAGATCGTCAAATGCTTTGGCAACTGTTTTTGCAGCAGTTAGAACGCCATGGTTGCCCATTAGCATTACTGAGTTATCTCCTAGTATAGTGCTTAATCTCTCAGCTTCTTTACCAAGCCCCATCCCACTATATTCATAATCTATCGATACTTTTTCATAAAAGCGCATGGTGTTTTGATCAATCGGCTTCATAGTCTTATCCTCCAAGCAGGCCAAAATAGTTGCGTACTTGGGATGGACATGAAGAATACATCTTGCTTGAGGGTTCTTTCTATGTAAAGCACCGTGTATTGCCCAAGCCGTTGGGTCAGGAGCATTTGGCTTTGACATTGTAGATTCATCATTTGAATCAACCAGAATGAGATCGCTTGCGCATATTTGGGAGAAGTGCATTCCAATTGGGTTTAGAAGAAATTTTGAGCCATCCTCTGAAACTGCTAAACTAAAATGATTTGCAACGGCTTCATGCATATTTAGCCTTGCAGCCCAGCGAAAAGCTGCTGCAAGATCAGTACGTTCTTTTTCGAAGTCATTTGACATAGTTGATAAGTTTAACTGGAAGTCGATTAAATGGCAAAAAAACTAAAAAATAACCAGACAGCTAGATCAAATTAAGGCTGAGGTGTTCCAATTGAAGTTGTGTAGCTGAACATGTCCGCTCTTCCTGTTGTAATTCGAAACTCAACAAGCCCCTTATCTTTTGCATAGGAATGGCGATTTAATATTACAACTGGGTCACCCTTATTAATATGAAGAATTTTTGCAGTTTCATCATCTGCAATACCTGCTGTCAAAACTTCTTGAGAGGAATTAATTTGAGTATCAAACTCTTTAAAAATAACAGCATAAAGAAGGTCAGGTATATGGAGTGAAGGTTTTTGAAGTCCTTCTACAACCGTAGCAACCCACCAAGATTTTTCAATAATGATAGGATTTTTTTTATCAATATATCCTCTTCTCTCTAGATAAATAACATCATCACTCTGATTTATACCTAATTGAAATGAGATCTCAGAGGTCGCTTTAATTTTTTTTCTAATAGGCGTAGTTTTGTAAATTCTAATTGATGACCCAGTCTGGTTTCCATAACTAAAAAAATTAAAAATACTATTATCAAATCCGTAGTCAGATATATAAGTTCCCTTGCCATGATGACGATAAAGAACTTTATTGTATTCAAGTTTATCAATAGCCTTTCTGACTGTGCCAACACTTACGTTAAGTATTTTTGAAAGTTGCGACTCAGATGGAATTAAATCACCAATGGTCAGCTCACCACTGCTTATTTGACTATTTATATAATCTATAACAGTTTGGTATAGCTTTTTATTCATTTTAATAAGACTAATTTTGTTAAATTATGAGGTCAATAGGTCAGTCAGTATACTCACTTAGCTTTACTTTTTTTGGCATTAAATATTTTTTGTTGACTTTTATATATGTGCGGTGTACGATGTTTAACACATATATATGAGTTTTATTAGACATATATATGAATATATATATGTTTTTATTAAAATAGGTATGCAATGGAATTTTTAAATTACTTTGATAATGTCTTCACTGTTTATCATATTGCTCTTCTTGTAGGAGGGACTTTTGCCGGTATTATCCTTGGAGCGCTTCCAGGACTAAGTCCAACAATGTCTGTTGCCCTTCTTATTCCCTTTACATTTCATATGAAGCCTGAAAGTGGCCTCATCTTACTTGGCGCTATGTACACAGCAACAGTTGCTGGAGGCGCAATTAGCGCGATACTAGTAAACGTTCCTGGGGCTCCTGCAAACATTGCAACTGCATTGGATGGACATAAAATGGCGCAAAATGGTAAAGCTAAAAATGCCCTGCATTATTGTTTTATTAGTTCATTTGTCGGTGGTGTTTTTGGAGTATTTATTCTCATATTTTTTACACCCCCACTCGCTGCATTGTCATTAAAATTTATGTCGACAGAGCTATTTTGGGTTGCAATTTTAGGCATCACAATTATTGCAACTCTGGACTCAAAATCAGTTATTAAAGGATTGTTATCAGGATTATTTGGATTAATGCTTGCAACAATTGGAGAGCACCCTACAAATGCAGTTGAAAGATTTGTTTTCACAGAACATCTTGAAAGTGGTGTTCATATTGTTGTTGGGCTAATAGGTTTATTTGCAATGCCTCAAGTTTGGAATCTTTTAGAGAATTTTTATGCTAAGAAGAACCAAGTTTTTTCTGCGACTGGCGATGCAACATTGATTGAGTCCTTTAAACTTGTTTTTAGCAAACTTAAAGCTTTATCAATTGGGTCTATTATTGGCTCAATAATCGGAATTATTCCAGGCGCAGGCGGCCAAATTGCTGGAATTGTTGCTTATGATCAATCTAAAAAGGTAAGCTCAAATAGGGAAAACTATGGAAAAGGGGAGCCTGAAGCAATTATTGCTGCTGAGAGTGCTAACAACTCTATGGTTGGTCCTTCTCTAATTCCACTTCTTACTTTAAGTATTCCGGGCAGTCCAACTGCTGCAGTTCTACTTGGTGGATTATTAATTCATGGGATATTCCCAGGACACGATATATTTACTAAAAATCCTGAAGTTATATGGACTTTTATTGACTCTCTAATAATCGCACAAATTCTAATGTTGGTTATTGGTTTGTTTCTTAGTAGGCATAGTAAATGGATCATGAAGGTCCCTGATAACTATATGGCAGTTGGTATTTTATTACTTGCTGTATTTGGTACTTACAGTATCCAAAACAACTATTCTGACGTTTTAATTATGTTCACATTGGGAACTCTAATGTATTTTGGGAGTAAAGCTGGGTTCAGTCCAGTTCCAGTTGTATTAGGGTTAATACTGGGAACAATGACAGAGGAAAAATTTCTACTTGGTAACCTTATAGGAAACGCCAAAGGAAGCTCTTTTCAACACTTTACGTCAGGAACAATCAATATTGTTCTAATCTCCCTTTGTATTGCTTCCATTGTTTATGGAGTATATTCCAGTCGAAAATCTAAAAAAAATTGAAGCATGAATAGTCAAATTAAATTATCAACCATTATTGTTACACTTGTTAGTGCCTTTCTAGTTTACGCATCATTTATATTAGGTGATTCAGAGAACTATCTATTTCCAAGACTTATATCAGCAACTATTGCTATCTTAACGATAATGCTTTGGTTTGAGAAGGGTGAGGCTGACAAATCAACTAATTTCAAAGACTTAATGCCAGGCATAGCAATCGCATCAGCATTCATCTTACTTCTAAAAATACTGGGCTTCTACTTAGCCTCAATGATCGTATTCTTTACGCTTGTGATGTACTACACCAAGCCTACGGAATCAAAAGACTTTTGGCGTGTGTTACTCATAAAATTGGGTGTCGCATTTGTGTTTACTTTTGCGTTATATGGATTGTTCACACTACTTTTAAAAGTTCATACACCAGAAGGTTTGTTTTAATAAAAAAGGAGAAAAAATGAAAATTATTAATATAACTAAAGTGGCCTTGTTAGCTGTAGCATCTCTGATGCTATTGCCAGCACAGGCTGATTACCCTGAAAAGCCAATTGGCGTAATGGTAGCTTATGGGCCTGGTGGCGCAACAGACTTCCAAGCTAGAATTGCAACATTAGCCTCAGGAAAAGCAGACCTTATTGGTCAGCCAATCTACATCCTAAATAAGCCAGGTGCTGGTGGAAGAACGGGCTGGAATTGGTTTGCAAGTGAGGCTTCACAAGACGGCTATATGCTTGGTGCTTACAATGTTCCACACTTTATAGCTCAGTCAATTGTGTTTGACACTAAGTACAATATCAACAACCTTGAGCCAATCGGAAATTGGGGTGCAGATCCTGCAGTTTTGATTGTTGGTAAAGATAGTCCATTTAACACGGTAGGAGAGTTGCTTGCTCACGCTGAAGCAAATCCTGGCGCGGTTACAATTAGTGGCGCTGGAAAATTTGTTGGACACCATATTGCCTTCTTGCAGTTCGCAAAAGCATCTGGTGCAAATCTAACTTATATTCCTGCTTCGGGAGGAGTAGATGCCCTAAGAATGGTTAAAGCTGGAGAGACAGTTGCTGGCTTTAATAATCTATCTGACTCTGCAAGAAGTGCATCTGACCTAAAGATATTAGCTGTTGCTGACCTAACTAGACATGACTACTTGCCAGACGTGCCTACGCTTATGGAAAGTGGTGTTGATGTTGACGATTCAAGTGTTAATTTCCGTGGGTTAATGGTTCCTTCTGGAACACCTCAAGATGTTGTGGATTACCTTGCAAGCAAGGTTCCTGCAATGTTTAATGAAAAGAAAACACAAGGAAAAATGAAGTCCACTAACTCGCCATCAAGGGTGATGTCGAGAGACGAAGTTATTTCCATGTGGAGCGAAAGACAGGCTTATCTTACTGAGCTCCTAGCGGGTCTTAAGTAAAGTAAAATTTGCTGAAATATTTTTATTGGAGGGCTGTTAAAGCTCTCCAGTAAATTCTTATAATTCATATAAATAAGTAATGACCATTAAACAAAAATCATCAATAGAAAGTATTGTCATTGAGGCAAGAAAAGCACAATCAATCATTAATGACTATTCTCAAGAGCAGATTGATGAATTAATCCTGGCAGTTGCCTGGGAGGTAATTCAGCCTGAAAATAATCAAAAACTTTCTGAGATGGCAGTTAAACATACTGGTCTTGGAAATGTTGAAGACAAGATTAGAAACAATCGACGAAACACTATTGGACCCCTCAGAGATTTAAAATTGGCTAAAACGGTCGGAGTTATTAATGAAAATGATAAAAAAGGCATCATTGAAATTGCTAGGCCGGTAGGCGTTGTTGGAGCAATCGTGCCCTCAACAAACCCTATTGCCACTCCATTGAACAAAGTGATTAACGCACTGAAATGCAGAAATGCCGTCATATTAGCGCCATCTCCAAAAGGAGCAATTGTTTGCAGTAAAGTTGTTGAACTAATGCAAAAAGCTCTTAAGCGTATTGGAGCTCCTAAGAATATTGTTCAGTCATTGCATGAACCAATAAGTAAAGATGATACTAATAAGTTATCAAATCTTGTTGATTTGATTGTTGCTACTGGATCGCAAAATAATATACAAAGAGCCCTTCAAAGCGGAACCCCAACCTACGGCGTTGGAGTTGGTAACGTACCTGCAATTATTGATGAAAGTGCTAATTTAGAAGATGCATCTCATAAAATTATGACATCTAAAACTTTTGACAACGCAACAAGTTGCTCTTCAGAGAACAGCATTATAGTTCTTGATAGTATTTATGACGCACTAATTAAATCACTTGAGAAAGAAGGTGGTTCATTATTAAATTCTAAAGAAAAAGCCATCCTTGAAAAGAATATGTGGAGCAAGGAAGGAGTCATTAATCGAAATATAATAGCAAAAAAATCAAATGAAATTGCCTCCATTACAGGCCTTGATGAAAAATATTCAAATTCAAAGTTCCTTATGGTCGAAGAAGAAAATGTTGGGCCTAGCTATCCATTTTCAATGGAGAAACTATCGCCTATTTTGGCAGTTTATAGGGCCGATAACTTTGATCATGCCGTTAAGATTGCCAATACTATCCTTGATAACCAAGGCAAGGGCCATTCTTGCAGTATACATAGTCAAAATCAAGATAATATAAAGAGACTTGGAAGTGAACTACCTGTTTGTAGAATTATTGTAAATCAGGCACACTGCTTTGCAACTGGCGGTAACTTTGATAACGGACTGCCGTTTTCATTATCTATGGGCTGTGGAACATGGGGTAATAATATTACAGATGAAAATTTAAACTATAAGCACTACCTAAACATAACCAAAATAGTTAAGACCATTAAAACTGATGAGCCCTCTGAAGATGATATCTTCTCTAGTTATTGGGAAAAATACTCAATGGGACCTTCCACTATTACTGAGTTAGTAAATAAGTTTGCAGAAACTACGCCAAATAAAAACTATCTAATTGATGCAGATTTAGATCTTCATATTTCATACGGCAAACTTAAAAAAGACATTTTAAGGCTGGGTATATTTTTTCAACAGAACGATATCCAAGCTCTTGATAAAGTTGGATTTATGCTTGATAATGGCTACGCTTCTTCACTTCTTTTTGTTGCCGCAATGTACCACGGCATTACAATTGTGCCATTAAACGTGTTGGCTGGTGCTAAACAGATAAAGTACACAATAGAGCACTCTGAATGCAAGTTAATACTTGCTTCTAAGCTCTATATTAATAAGTTCAATGACATTCTTGAGTCATCTAATGCTCAAGTAGTTCTGCATGAAAAAGCAGATGACCTAAAAATTAGTCACCAAAAAAATTCTAATTTAACCGTTAAAACTTTAGGATCAGATACTCCAGCCGTTTTGATTTATACTTCAGGAACAACAGGTGTTCCAAAAGGCGTTCTTCTTTCTCATAAAAACGTTTTAGCTGGCGGGAAAAATACTGTAATAGCGCATGAAATTAAAGCTAGTGATGTGTCATTTTGTGTACTACCTCTTTACCATATAAATGCTGAAATGGTCTCAATCGCTAGCGCCTTAGTGAGTAATAGCTGCGTTGTTATTGTGAGTAAGTTTAGTGTCACTAATTTTTGGCACATAATTGAAAAATATAAATGTACATGGTTTAGTGTTGTCCCAACGATTATCAATTATTTACTTAATGATAATTTTGACGTAAGCTCTTTAAGCCTTAAAAGCCTTCGTTTTGGAAGATCTGCTTCAGCCCCCTTATCGCCTGAAGTTCATAAAAAGTTTGAGCAAGTATTTAATGTTAAAATTATTGAAACAATGGGGCTTACTGAAACGTCAGCTCAAATCCTTTCAAACCCAATGGAAAAAGGTAAGCATGGTTCTGCAGGAATTCCATATGGTAATGAAGTAAAAATTATAGATGACACTGGAAAATATCTTACTAGTGGCAATGCTGGTGAGCTTGTCATTAAAGGCGACAACGTTCTTTTAGAGTATTTTAAAAATGAAGAGGCCACAGCAAAAGCTTTTAATCAAGATGGTTATTTTTTAACTGGCGATTTGGGTGTTGAGGATAAAGATGGCTTCTTTTTTATAACTGGCAGAAAGAAAGAGTTGATTATTAAAGGTGGTGAAAACATATCACCTAGAGAGATTGATGACACTCTTTATAAGCATAATGCTGTTTTAGAGGCCTGCACATTTGGTATTAAAGACGATAATTATGGTGAAGAAATTTCTGCTTGTGTGTTTTTAAAAGACAATCTAAGCGTCAATGAAGAGGAGCTTCTTGCACTTTGCATCGCAGACCTTGGCGAGTACAAAACGCCTAGTCAAATTATTTTTGTTGATGAGCCATTACCTAAAGGACCATCTGGAAAAATTCAACGCCTTAAAATTGCTAGTCAGTATAGTCACACCTAATTAAGTATTAAATTTTGACATTTAAGCCTTAATTGATTTAAATCATTTTCGGGTAAACTATGATGAACTTTATTAAGGCAAAATAATGGCGTTATTAGAAGAATTATCCAACAAGGCTAAAGCTAAATTTCCTCGAATTTTATTACCTGAATCTAGTGACTCTCGAGTTATAGAGGCTGCCCAAATACTTTCAAGTCGTAAAATTGCTCAAATTGTGCTTTTTGATGCAAATATAGACTCTTCTCTAGGTATAGAGGTAATAGACCGCTCAAACGAAGATTTGAAGGCAAAGTATGCTCAAACCTTGTTTGAGAGGAGAGGTCACAAAGGTGTTACTTTAGTGGATGCACTTGAAATGGTATCCAATCCAAGTGTGTTTGCAATGATTGCTCTTTATAGGGGCGATGTTGATGGGGTCGTTACAGGCGCCATAACCCCTAGTCAGGAAGTTCTTAGCAATGCACTTAGAATTATTGGCGTTTCTGAAAAAAACAAACTTGTATCGAGTTTATTTTTAATGGTTTTTGACCGGAATCATAAAATGTATGGTGAAAATATGATTTTTTCAGATTGCGCGATGAACATTAATCCTAACTCTGAAGAACTTGCAGAAATAGCACATAGCGCTCATGAAACTGCAATGTCCTTTTTAGAGGAAGAGCCTAAGATCGCCATGCTTTCATTTTCAACGAACCGAAGTGCAAATCATTTAGAGGTTGACAAAGTAAGGGATGCGACTGATATCCTTAAATCTAAACTCCCAAGTGCTCAGGTAATAGGAAACATTCAGCTTGATGCCGCCTTAGATGATGAAGTCTTAAAGATTAAATATCCTGAGGCATTATTCACTCCCCCTGCAAACGTTTTAATTTTTCCAAACCTAGATGCTGCAAATATTGGTTATAAGCTCGTTCAGCGTTTCTCAGGCGCGAAAGCGATAGGCCCAATTCTTCAGGGATTGGCAAAGCCCGTTAATGATTTATCTAGGGGTTGTAGCGTGGATGAGATTGTTAATACTGTGGTAATTACTGCAAATCAGTGTAGTTAGTTTTACATTCCAATATAATTTGGCCCACCGCCGCCTTCAGGAGGCACCCAGTTAATATTTTGAGAAGGGTCTTTGATATCGCAAGTTTTGCAATGAAGACAGTTTTGTGCGTTGATTTGAAAATAGTCTTCACCGTCCTTTTCAATTATTTCGTAGACTCCTGCAGGGCAATACCTTTGAGCTGGCTCATCGTAGAGTAGTTTATTGTGAGCTAAGGGAATTGTTGCATCAGTCAGCTTTAAATGAACAGGCTGATCTTCTTCATGATTTGTTCCAGATAAGAATAAAGAAGACGTGATGTCAAAACTCAAAACGTTGTCTGGAGCAGGGTACTCTTTTAAAGGTGAAGATTTACTTAGACTTAATGAGTCACAATCTCTATTTTCATCTTTAATAGTAAACGGTAGTTTGTTTCGAAAAATATTGGATTCAATGAAGTTATAAGTTGCGCCCAAATAAAAACCAAATTTGTGCATAGCTGCGCTAAAGTTCCTGGATTCGTAGAGCTCTTTGTAAAGAGCACTATTTTTGAATAAGTCATCAAAATCACAGTTTTCCTCACAAAGAACTTTATTAATATATTCAGCAGCAAGTATTCCAGATTGGAGTGCGCAGTGGCTTCCTTTAATTTTACTAGGGTTTAAAGTTCCGGCATCACAACCAACAATCATGCCGCCATCAAACTCCATTTTTACAAGGGAGTTAATGCCGCCTTTGGTGATTGCTCTTGCGCCATATGAAACGCGCTTACCTGATTCAAGAAACTGTTTAATGGAAGGGTGCTGCTTAAATTGTTGAAATTCTTGAAAAGGACTGTGGCTAGGATTACTGTAATTAAGGTCAACAATTAAACCAACAGCAATTTTGTTGTTGTCGAAGTGATATAGAAATCCCCCGCCAGACGTTCCACCCTTAAGTGGCCATCCCATGCTATGTACAACATCACCGGGACTATGCTTATCATTGTCAACTTCCCAGATTTCTTTAAACCCAATAGCAAAATGTTGGGGCGTTTTTCCCTCGTCAAGGCTGAACTCTTTTATCAACTGCTTACCTAAATGACCTCTTGCACCTTCTGCAAAAATTGTTTGCTTAGCAAGTATATCCATCCCAGGTGTATAGGTACCTTTCTGATTTCCTTCTTTATCGATTCCCATGTCACCAGTAGCAATCCCAATGACTCTGCCACTTTGATCTGTAAGGTATTTTTGGGCGGGAAACCCTGGAAAAATGTCGACGCCTAAGTCTATTGCTTTTTCAGAAATCCATTGACATAGCTCACCCAGTGAGATTATGAAATTCCCTTTGTTGTGGAGGCTTTTTGGCATTAACCAAGAAGGTATTTTTATGCTTTTATTGCTACTAGTAAGCCAATAAAGATCATCTTTAACGACAGGGGTTTTAAGTGTTGGGCAATTCTTTGCGTCATCTGGAAATAAATCAAACAGCGTTTGAGGTTCAAAAACTGCACCAGAAATTATGTGTGAGCCTATTTCAGAGCCTTTCTCTAGTAGGCATACGGAAAGATTAGGATTAAGTTGTTTAAGCTTACAAGCAGACGCAAGTCCAGAGGGACCTCCTCCAACAACAACTACATCGTATTCAATCGACTCTCTTTCCATTAATTAGCTTCCTAAATCTGATATTCGTTTAATTCTTTTAAAGCAACAAATAGGTCTGTTTGCCATACTAAATCAGCCATTCTTGACATTGGGGCATCAGGATCGTTATTAATAACAACAATAACCTGTGAATCCTTCATTCCAGCAAGATGCTGAATCGCGCCAGATATTCCTACAGCTAAGTATAGCTGTGGAGCCACTACTTTTCCAGTTTGTCCAACTTGATAGTCATTAGAGATAAACCCGGCATCTACTGCAGCTCTTGAAGCGCCAACCGCCGCATCAAGCTTGTCCGCTAATTGCTCAATCAGAGCAAAATTCTCTTTTGAGCCAAGACCTCGACCTCCAGAGACAATTCTTGCCGCTGTTGTTAGTTCAGGACGCTCAGACTGAGATTCTTGTAGTGAAATAAAGGTTGAATTTGACTCAGGTATTGTTGACGACAAAGCCTCAACTTTTGCTGAACCCCCATCACCAGAGTGTTCGAAAGCTGTCGCCCTAACCGTCATAATAATAATTTCATCAGAAGACTCTACTGTTGCCATTATATTTCCAGCATACAAAGGCCTGACAAATGTATTGTTTGACTTGATTTCGCAAACATCCGATATAGGCTGTACATCTAGAAGGGCGCCTACACGGGGCAGAATATTCTTGCTATAAGTTGAAGAGCCTGAAACAAGGTATTTATAACCACTCATTGCCTCTGCAATTAACTTACTTGCTACTTCAACATTGGCATGCTCAAGTGCATCATCAACAATCATTTTAACTGAGTTAATTCCAGCTAATTTAGATACAGATTCTGAGTTGGATGAGTCATTAGTAAGAACCAGGGCATCAATACTATCTGAAAGCTGTGAAGCCGCAGTGATAGCAGCTCTGCTACTTGCGTTTACTTCTGATCCATTAAGTTCAATTAATATAAGTGCTGACATTACAGAACTCCCATTTGATTTAATTCTGAAAACAACTCTTCAGCAGAGCTAATTTGCTTAGAGGCTCTATCCTTAGTTCCTGACTCGACAACACTAATTACTTTAATTCGTGGCGATGTGTCAATTCCAAGGCTATCTAGCTCGATTGTTTCTAAAGGTTTAGACCTTGCCTTCATGATGTTTGGGAGTGAGGCGTATCTTGGCTCATTAAGCCTTAAATCTACCGTTACAATAGCCGGAAGGCTAAGCTTTCTAATTTCAATTCCTGAATCAATTTCACGACTAACTTCAACACTACTCGCATCCGCACTAAGCTCGAACTTAGAAATAAAAGTACCCAAAGAATAGTCCAAAAGTCCCGAAAGAATTTGACCCGTTTGGTTATTATCATTATCTACAGCTTGTTTTCCCATTATTATGAGTTCAGCTTCTTCGCGCCTAATAATATTAGCCAAAATTTTACCAATATGCAAAGGCTGTAAATCAAGCTCAGATTCGGTCTTAATAAAAATTGCTCGATCAACGCCCATTGCAAGAGCGGTTCTAAGGGTATCTACAGTTTTATCAGTACCAATACTAACAGCAATAGTTTCAGATGCCGCGCCACTTTCTTTTAGGGTTAAAGCCTCTTCAACTGCAATCTCGCAAAAAGGATTCATTGCCATCTTAGCATTAGCAAGATCTACTTGCTCAGTTTGCTTGTTAACTCGGGCTTGCGTATAAGGATCAAGAACTCGCTTGATAGGAATAATTATTTTCATAGTTGATTAAATTTCGTTACAAAACTCGCGAATAATACCATATAAATTACCTTTGTCCAGAGCAAGAAAATACTATTTTATTATAACTAAACAGCTGAAAGCTGAATGACAAAGAGGGCTATCTTTTTTAACTCATATTTGAGATTGCAAGTTACGGCTCAACTATGCCCGTAAAATACAACCATATTTTTTTTTGATGCAATTACATGAGCTTTTCAACACTTGGACTGTCACCACAAATTCTTGGAGCTATTGAGGCTCAAGGCTACTCTGAAGCTACGCCCATTCAGGAAAAATCTATTCCTATTGTTTTAGAAGGAAAAGACTTAATGGCAGCTGCTCAAACCGGAACTGGAAAGACGGCAGGATTCACTTTGCCTATATTGCAGCTCTTATCCAATGGAAGGAGACCTTCATCGAATCACACTCGAACTTTAATATTGACGCCAACGAGAGAACTTGCAGCTCAAATCCTTGAAAGCGTTAAAACCTATGGTCAGAATTTACCGCTAAGCGCAACAGTGGTTTTTGGTGGTGTTGGCATTGGCCCTCAAATGCAGAAGCTTCGCAAAGGTGTCGATATTTTGGTAGCCACCCCGGGAAGATTGCTCGATCTTCATTCTCAAAATGCTGTCAATTTTAATGAATTAGAGATTCTAGTTTTAGATGAAGCCGATCGTATGCTTGACATGGGGTTCATCCATGACATTAAAAGAATTATTAAATTATTACCAAAAAAACGTCAAACATTAATGTTTTCAGCCACTTTTTCTGAAGATATTCGAAGGCTAGCAAAAGGCCTTGTTCATGACCCAATTGAGATTTCAGTTACACCCAGGAACTCTACAGTAGAGGCGATTAAGCACTGGATTTGTCCAGTAGATAAAACTAAAAAAACAGCACTTTTAACCCATTTAATTAACAAAGGTGAGTGGCAGCAAGTTCTTGTATTTAGTAGAACCAAGCATGGCGCTAATAGAATTGCGACAAGCCTAGAGAAGAAAAATATCAGCGCAACTGCAATTCATGGAAACAAAAGCCAAGGTGCTAGAACCCGTGCTTTAGCTGACTTTAAGGCTGGAAAAGTGAGAGTCCTTGTGGCTACTGATATTGCAGCGCGCGGAATTGATATTGACCAACTCCCACACGTTATTAATTTTGACTTACCTAGCGTCCCTGAGGACTATGTACATAGAATTGGTCGAACCGGAAGGGCGGGAAGAGGCGGCGAAGCAATTTCTTTGGTCAGTGCAGACGAAGCCAAACAGTTATTTGATATTGAGCGCCTGATCCAAAAAGAACTGGAGCGTGAGTTAGTTGATGATTTTGTGCCAAATCATGATCTTCCAAAATCGCGCGAACTGCTTCCAGTAAAATCCAAAAAACCAAAAAAACAAGAACCCCAAGGAAGAAATAGAAGTAGAAATAGAAATAGAAACAAAAGTGATTCTCAGAGCAGTGCTGCTAAAAATAGTGAAGGCCAAAGGGATGAACAAAAAAAACCTAATAGTGCAAAAAAACGCGTATTTTGGAGCAAAAAACCGAGCAGAAAGCCTAAGCCTATAAGTTAGGCTACTTAATAATAGGAAACCTAAGCTTTGCTTCAGCCCCTTGCTGAATAAAGCGGTTTTGAAGTATTACCTCGCCTCCATGAAGCTGCATTATCTTTCGAACAAATCGCAAGCCTAATCCATTCCCTCTGACCCCTGTGTCTGGTCTAGAAACTGAGAAAAATCGTGTAAATAGCTTGCTTAGAACATGAGGGGGGATGCCAGGACCGTCATCAAGAACTATGATTGAGATAGCGGCATTAGTTTCAGAAGATTTAATGGTGATTGATCCTGATTTTGGGCTAAAGTCTAATGCGTTATTTACTATATTCCCAATAGCCTGCTCTAGTAATATTTTTTCAGCCTTTATAAAAGCATTATTATCGATTTCAAGAATTATTTTAAGATTTTTGTCAGAGATATTTTTTGTGCGGCTAGGCGCTTGTAAAACGTTATTAACGATTTTTAAAATATTCAATGACTCAATGGACTTAAGCTTTTCGCGTCGTTCTATTCTTGAAAGATCTAGCAACCTATTAACCAGAAGATCCATATGTTTATTTGAATCCAATATGTTTTCAATAAATCTTTTTCTTTGCTTATCACTCATTGGGGTGAGTAAGTTCTCTGCAGTAAGCTGAATTCCTGTTATAGGCGTCCTTAATTCATGAGCCAGAGTATCAATATACTGCTCAACGTCATCCTTAAGCTCAACCTCGGCTCTTGCATTTTCAATAGTTTTTGCAAGTTTATTAAATTGATTGTTAAGATCGGGCTTAACTGTATCTTCATCACTAAAAAGGCTCGTGGTATACTTTTGAATACGACGAATGTTTCTAGATATCCTATAGCTTCCTAAAGCTCCAAAAATTAATGAAATTAGAAAAATATAAAAAATAAATTGCAAGAGATAGTTTTGGTCTAGTAAATCCATTAGAGGCGCAACAACTACAACCGCACCTAAAATTTCGCCATTATCTCCATAAATTGGATTTGACGCGTTAAGAAACCTTGACTTGTATAAGTACTCTACAACAGCCCCTCTAGCTTTTTTTGGCCCAGGAATGAACTCTTCAACTACTCTAGTTATATCTTGTCCACCGCTAAGGGCAGATTTCACTTCATTATGGGACCTCATATCTTTGCCTAGTATTAGCCCTCTACAATCTAAAACAAGGAGGCCATCCTTATCGGTCACATAAATTGCAAGGTTTTCAAGTTTTTGATTGTTGTTAGTATCAATTGTATTTTTTTGAGAGCGCAAGTAATTAACAATCAAACTCTCGAAAGTTTCTAAATCAATCTCACCATCTTTATTGTTTTGTGAGGCAACTCGACTCATTAGGCTTGAAACTTCAACCATCACTGATTTTGCTGACTCAAGCGCCGTTCTATGAGCGAATATCCAAAGTAAAGTTGAACTTATGATGAAGTAGAGAAGAAAAAGTTTGGTACCAATATTTAACTTAAAGTGTCTCATTCAATTAAGCTATATCCAATTCCTCTATGTGTTTCTATGCAATCACTATCTTCATCGACTTCATGGATCCTCTTTCGAATAGATTTAATATGAGTGTTAATTGTTTTAATATCTGAGCCATGGGGCCTATCCCAAATAATACTCATTAAAAACTCTCTAGAGTGAACTCTGTTAGGATTTTTAACAAGGTGAGATAAAATTTTAAATTCTGCAGGAGTAAGCGTTAGCTCAATGTCATCAAACACAACTCTTTGCATAGCATGATTGATACTAAACTTTGAAGAGCCAGTGTTAGTATTTGATTTTCCAGTTCTTAGCTGAGCACGAACATGAGCAACAACGAGTCTTGGGCTTAATGGTTTAGTTACATAAGCGTTAGCTCCAAGACCTTCAAGGCCTAGTACTTGATCTGACTCATCATCTCTGGCTGAAATAATAATAACAGGCAGGCTGTATTTTTCACGGACCTTTCGAAGTACGTCAAACCCACTCATGTCAGGCAATCCAACGTCAAGAAGAATTAGGTCAACTTCATTATTATTGATATATTCAAGTGCATCTTGACCATTGTCAAACCACTTGCAATTGAAAGAGTCCTGTTCAAGTATAAAAGCAATACTTTCAGCAATGGTTTTATCGTCTTCAACTATTAAAATGGTTTGCATTTAAGGTAATAATTTCTAATTAAAAAAGTTATTGTAGTTTAAAACAAAAAAAATGAAAGAATATTCATAAAGTCTTCATCAAAACTCCATGTATTAAACATTTGAAAGTTTGACGAAATGATTATTATGTGCATATTGTTTTTAGTTTATTAGAGCCGTTGCAATTACAACCCCTTTAAATTGCAACCATGCATAATGTCAATAATCTCTTCATTTGTAAATGGATTATACATAAGCATTATGCAAGTCTCTAATAGCTAAAGGCAATGTTTACGAATTTTAAGTTTTTTTAAAGAACCTCAATACTTTTGTCATTCTCTCTCCGTTTGACATAAGAGGTATCGGCTTTAGTTGACAGGTTTCTCCTTATCGGTCAACTAAAGCATTTTTCTTGGAATAACTATGAATCAAATGCAAAAGCAATTATCTTTAAAACCATCCTTAGCAAATATTGCTAAATCTTACTGTAAGAGAAATAATATTAACGAAAAGCAGTTTTCAAAGGCTGTTAACTGGTATCAGAGTGCTATAAGTAACTCTAAGAAAAAAAGATAAATCTAAATTTTTTTTAAACCTATGCAGTCTAAAATCACTCTAAATTCAAGTACTATTTCAAAATGAATATTCAATCTATCAATAAATTATTTTGTACTTTACTTTTATTAGTGCTTTCTTTAACGACAAATGCAGCACTGGAACTGGGAGATGAGGCGCCAAAATTTAGCCTTGAAGATCAAAACAGTTTAAGTCATCAACTAGAAGACTACAGGGGCAAGTGGGTAGTGTTGTATTTTTATCCTAAAGATGACACGCCAGGCTGCACTACCCAAGCTTGCGATTTTAGAGATGCTGTTAAAAGAATCATTGCAAGCAAATCGGTGGTTTTTGGAATTAGTCTTGACAGTGTTGCGTCACATAAGAAATTTTCAGAAAAAAATAATCTACCTTTCTCGCTATTGTCTGATAACAAAGGAAAAGTAGCAAAGCAATACAACTCACTAAGTAATTTCTTAGGATATAAGTCAGCCAAACGGAATACCTTCATCATAAGCCCAGAAGGAAAAATCGCTAAAATTTATCTATCTGTAGACCCTAAGACGCACTCAGAAATGGTTTTAAGTGATTTATCTATCTTGCAAAACTAAAGCTTAAGTTAAGCGCACTAGTGCTGCCTTATCGCTTCTAGTCATTTTTTTTATAACGTGCTCTCTTTTTAGGGCCTCGCTTCTTGTTGCAACTTCTTCGGTATAGGCAATTCTAAAAGGCTGACGTGATCTTGTATATTTCGCCCCGCCTTTGATCTCACCGTTGTGCTGCCTCATTCGATTATCTAGATTATTTGTAATCCCACAGTAGAGGGTTTTGTCGCCACATTCGAGAATATAAATGGTCCATTTTTTTTCATAAATTTCAATCATTTAAACTTTTTACCATATTTGTAAAAACACACTTCAAAAATACATTAAAATCCGCGTTTTCGTGAAAAAGTGTCATGATAAACTGTTTATTTTTTTATCCATGATTTTTTTATCTTTTATTAGGATTTAAATTGTTATGTTGACTATCGTTATGCGCGCTATATGGCCATTATTCTTAGGAATATTGTTCATTAGCTTGGGCAATGGCTTGCAGGGAACTCTAAGTAGCTGGAGAGCAGATTATGAAGGCTTTTCTGTACTTACAACCGGCCTGGTAATGTCAGGCTACTTTTTGGGAGCTTTTGCAAGTTCATTAATTTCTCCTGGTCAAATTAAAAAGACGGGACAAATTCGAACCTATGCCGCCTTCGCATCCATCGCATCAACTGCAATTCTAATCCAGCTATTATTTATTGAACCGCCAGTTTGGTTTGTTGCCAGGTTTTTGTCTGGTTTTTGTGTTGCTGGAATTATGATAATTGTTGAAGGGTGGTTAAACTCAATTTCCTCTAATGAAAACCGTGGCCAATTATTCTCAATTCATATGATGGTTGTTTGGGGTGGTCTTGCAATGGGCCAGGGCTTGTTTGTCATCGATAGTCCAGCAGGAGTTAATTTGTTTCTTCTTGCATCCATCTTGCTTTCAATATCACTCATCCCCATACTTTTAACTGAAATAAAGGCTCCTGAAGTAGAGATGCAGGAGCCTTTGGGCTTTAAGGCGTTGTGGAAAGCTTCGCCTTCAGGCGTTGCAACGATTGGTATTTCTGGCCTTGCTTCTGCTGGTTTCTTTGGCGTAGGAACAATTTATGCAATTCAATCGGGCTTAAGTATTTCGGAGACTGCTCTTTTTATGACTCTATTTATTGGCTTTGGAGCTTTATCACAGTGGCCATTAGGTTGGCTATCAGACAAGATTGATCGGAGGAAGGTAATTTTACTGTGCTGCTCAATAGTTGTAGGCGTTTGTTCTCTCCTTGCAATATTTGATTTTTCAAAAACCACCTTCTTAGTGTTAAACGGGTTGATTGGGGCAAGCACTTTGCCACTCTATTCGCTTGGAGTTGCTCAAACCAATGACCGTTTAAAGCCAAGTCAAATGGTAAGTGCCAGTGGCACAATTGTTTTTGTTTTTAGCGTCTTTGCTGCATTAGGGCCCTTTACAATGAGTTATTTTCTTAATTTATTTGATAGTCTTGGTTTCTTATTGTATTTAAGCCTTGTACACTTAGTTATTGCAGTGACAGTGTTTGTGATGATGTTTATTAATGAGGACGTTGATGAATCTGATCAATCTGACTTCCAGGTTATGGCGCAAAGACCAAGTATGGTTGCAATGGAAGTAATTGCAGAAGAGGCTATAGAGTCTCAGTCGGATTCCTAAACTAAGATTTAGTAGATCATACGTTCGCAGGATTATCGATATCATGTCCCAAGTCTTTTAAGTCTTGGTAGCGATCGCCTATTCGGTGATGCGGCCTGCCACCAATTGAAGCGCCTAAAGCAATGACTAATTCATCGTCTGCTGGTGCGTCAGGTATCGCAAGTTGGATAGTCAAGTAATGTGAGCGTTTTCCGGCATCATTTTTATCCATCAAAGGAATCATAATTGGCGCATTTGCACCGCCTCGAGTATTACAAAATGATAGGTAGGACTGAGCGCCAACAGCCTCTCTATAGTAATTACCAAATCGAAGTGTATGAATAATAGCAGAGGCGTGCTCAACTTCTCCTTTAAGCCCCACTATTGCAGATTTACCATACCCCTCTACTTTTTCGCCAGAACCGGCCTCCTTAATAATCATAGCTGTTAATATTTCACCAAGTTCTGGTGCAACATCGAGTATTCCTGGCTTCAGGTCTTCAATAAACTCAACACCCTGTTGAAGGTTGACCCAGGGATTTTTTATAACAGCAACTGCGGCAATTAAAGTAAGGGGTTTGTCCGCTTTTTTGTTGCCTTCAATAAAGGTTTTTTCAACGTGTAATAAAGTTTTTCTAATTTCTACAGGCATCTACATTCCTTTGATTGGCTGGTTGATACCTCTTTGAAAGACTACAATCAAAGCACCTTTTTCAGATAATGAAGAGTGCTTACTTCCTGGTTCAAAAGATACGAAATCACCTTTCTTAAAGACAGCACCATCCGAGTCGATTAGCTCACCTTCTACTATAAAAAATTCTTCAAATCCAGTATGAGTATGAGGGATTGATTGTGCCCCTGGATCCATTTTTAAAATATAGCTACCGTAACCTGTAGTCTGGTTATAGCTAATAATGTGCCAGCTCATATTTTTAACTGGCTCACCATAGCGATCAAATGGCTTGAAATTAATGTTGTGAATATCAGTTATTTTTCTATCGTTTAACGCATCATAGCCGATAAAAACGCCGGATGAAACACAAATAATAGTCGGCCGGATTCTCTTGCTAAAATACTCCGCATCCCCGTCCTCCTCTAGCGGGCTTCGGATTCGTACCAGAAGGATCCACAGTCGGAGTTATAGATTACCGAATCAATAATATGGTCTAGGCGCTCTACCACTCTTTCAGAATGGACGTACTGGTTTGCAAAGCTATAGTTGTATTCGGAGATCGACTTAAGGCGGGCATTGTCATTGACCAGTGCCGAGATAGCCCCACAATTTCTTGAGTAAGATCCCCGGCTAGTTCCGCGCCCATTAAGTCGCCGACAAAAAAATCGTCTATGCCCCCGACTCTGGTTGTCAGAACAGCAAGCCCACATTCCGTTGCTTCCAACACGGTATTGGGCATTCCTTCAACATGGATTGATGGAAACAATAGTAGGCTTGATTATAAAAGCACATCCGCCTTTTCAGCACCACTTATTCTCCCAAGGTACCGTAGATCTTCATCGGCATGCTCAGC
>OFRW01000003.1_pt1 | contig 39110 bp, 30 predicted proteins | sample 1543141 | NCBI WGS metagenome assembly OFRW01 (sample SAMEA4005047, study PRJEB22522) | seawater metagenome | reverse complement strand
CATTTAGTTAATGAGATAAACAATTGAGGCAGTCTCTCCGGCAATTTTTGAATATTATCAATTACCATAAAACGATTTTTACCAAAAATTCTCGCAACATACTCATCGGCATGAGGGTCTAAACTAATGCAGAACGTTACAATGCCATGGCTTCGCAATTCTTCAACTGCTTTTTTTGCATCCATACGAAGATGCTGCGGGTCATCAACATCAATATCTGCAGGTTCTCCATCCGTTAAGATTAAAAGAATTCTCTTGGCTGAGGATTGGGTTAATAAGTCTACTCCAGCATGCCTAATTGCAGCGCCCATTCTAGTTGATAGGCCACCTTTTATTCCTGCCAAACGACCCTTTACTTCATCATTAAAACTATACTGAAACGGCTTAAAGCGATAGTACTGAACATCGTGTCTTGAATCCGATGCAAATCCTGAAATAGTTAACTTATCCCCAATCTTGTCAATTGCCCATGATAGAAGTGAAGTGGCCTCTTTCATTAGCTCCAAAATTGTTTTATCACTACCAAGAACCATATCATTGGTAGATTCAGATAAGTCCATTAGTAAGTTAACAGAGACATCTCTAATATGCTGCACTTTCTTTACATAAATCCTATCAGATGGGGTTATGCCAGATCTGATATCTGCTAAAGCTGTTACGCAGGCATCAAGATCAAGCTCACTCCCTTCTTGTTGTTTCTTTAGTTTGACGAGACCTTGAGGCTGCATTCGGTCAATCGCATTTTTAAGTTGATTGGCAATAGGTTTGTGAGTTTTTAAAATTTTATTAATTAACTCCGGATCCCCTTTTCTCAAACGTCTTTCATACAGAGTTGCCCAGTTTGGCCGATAGAGCTGAAGCTGATAATCCCACTCATTGTAATGAAAAGGCTCACTTACTGGCTCTTTGCCTTCGACTTCATTTAGGCTTACGCCATCTAACTCATCAGGAAAATACTCTGACTCTAGAGTCCAAATTTCTTGTGCATCATCGCCAGCAGTTTCAACATCAAGCTCGTTATACATTTCCATAATATTAACATTTTTGCGCACCTGTCTTTGACTAACAGGGACATAATCATTGCCCTCTGATATCCAATCAAGCTCTTCATACTCCCAAATATATCTATTATCGTCTCTATATAGAATTGGGGTTGCAACTAGTGCAGAAGCACTTATTTTTACATCCGTTTCAGCTTTAAGTAGCTCATAATACTTCATACCTAGCTCATAACTCATTTCTGATGATTCAGGCATTTTGGTCATTTTTTTAATAAATAACTTAAGAAAATCACTATTAAATGACTGTTTTGCTGTGTATTTTTGATCTAATGCAGCCCTTGAAAAATCAACCAAATCAACTATAAAAGGGTTTAACTCTTTTAAGTCCTCATCATCAGGATGAAGTGCAATCCAAGTTTTTTTCATACCTGGAAATTTTTTTAAAGTGTTCAACTCAACTCTTAAGTCTTCTATTAGAGAAACGCATGCAACTTGCAAAGGATTTAAGTCATCTCCTTTAAAAGCAACCCTAGTTTCCATAATATGAGCTGCGGCATGAGCACAAACTGCTCTATAGCAATCAATACCTGGAACAATTCTTCCAGAAGCATGCTTATAGTCATCATAAGCATCTGGAATATGCATTACTCCATACTCAATATAGGGCCTTAGACCTTTCTTAGTTTCATAGTCACCTGAAGTGGGTCGTAGAAAAAAATCACGGTTATAAAATGCTCTAAGATAGAACTGCAACTTTCTTTGATTATCAATAAATAGTGTTCCTCGCCTCTCTTGCTCAAGTATTTGAATTGACTCCATGCTACTTAATTCAAAATAGGCGATTTGAGCTTTAAAATCTCGTTTAAATGTTTCGGCTCCATATAGAACCCATCTTCTTAAACCACCAAGAGTAAGCTTACTAGTCAACTGATCGATATTATTGAGCATTGGCCTCATACCTCTAGGGGCTAGAGCTATCATTCGCTCCATTAACCTAAGGTAGCCTTTTAATAAATCAAAGTCACTCATCCGCCTTGCAACGTTTGGAAGACTTGCAATCATCAACACCAAGACAGAGGCGGATGTTTGTGAAGACATTTTCATAATTGAAAATACAATCTCACCAATTATTGACTCACCAACCTCCCTAACGACCATAGGCGTCTCCTCCAAGAAGGAGATAACCATGTCTTCACCTTTACCCATTGCATGTAGCGCACCAGCACCATCTAAATAGACTTTAAGTCCATTTGGGGACATTACCTTAGATGCCTCAACAAAGCTGCCTGCTAGCGCATCATGAAGAATGTCAGAGGAATCTCGAAACTTTTGTTCAAAATCCGAAAGTTGGACCGCACTCATTACGGGCCCTTAATCAAAAAAAGTATCGATAGCAGCATTAAGAGTATCGACAATATCTAAGTCATCAGTAATAGGATTAACCATTGCAATTTTACAGGCAGACTTTTCATTTACCTTATTAGCGATCAATTGTCCTGCATAAATACACAACCTAGTTGATATTCCCTCGTCCAGCCCATGACCAACAAGGTTTCTAGCTCTTTGAGCTATCTGCACTAGTTTCAGGGCTATTTTTGGATCAACGCCTGACTCTTTAGAGATGATATGCGCTTCAGTTTTTTCATCAGGATATTGAAAGTTAAAACCACAGAATCTCTGCTTAGTGGATTGCTTTAGGTCTTTCATTAAATTTTGATACCCAGGGTTATAAGATATAACCAATTGAAAGTCAGGATGCGCCTCAATCAGCTCTCCTTTCTTATCAAGCGGTAAAGTCCGGCGATAATCAGTCAGCGGATGGATCACGACTGTTGTATCTTGTCTCGCCTCTACGACCTCATCTAGATAGCAAATTCCTCCATAGCGAGCAGCCATAGCGAGAGGCCCATCTTTCCAAATTGTGCCTTCCTTATCAAGAAGAAAGCGTCCAACTAAATCACTTGCCGACATATCTTCGTTGCAAGCAACTGTGATTAAGGGCTTGTCTAACTTATACGCCATATATTCTACAAACCTAGACTTGCCGCAACCAGTCGGACCCTTTAGCATTACCGGCATACGATTCATATATGCAGCGGTATACATTTCAATTTCATCTTTCTGGGGTTGGTAGAATGGTTCTTTTGCAATTTTGTATTGATCTAATTCATTCATTTTTTTATATCCTCTTCAAAAAAAACCCCTGCACTTAGACAGGGGTTTATCCAATCAAGCTAAGCTAATTTTACTTGATTATTTAAATCCTTTGCCTCTGTAAATAACCATCGATGCGCCCTGTGATTGAGCGTAATTATCGTAACCAATTAATCGAACATGATTGTCTGGATTAGCATCATGGCACTCCTTACATTCAGCAAGAATTGTATCAACATCTGTCTCACCAAATAAAGGAAGTTTCCACATATACCAATAATTATCCATGGCATTTTCCACTTCAGTGTGCTCAACGCCAGGATTATAGCCCTGATCTACGATGTACTGAACTTGCTGACGAATCTGTTTCTCGTTCATTGCCGGGAGATATGAAAATGTTTCAAATTTTCTGCTTGAATTATCTCCAAGGCGTGAGGGGTAGTCTTGAACTTTACTCATAATATTTCCTTATATTAATTCTTCTAGTAAAAATTGATCGTTAGATTACTTATGTTGAATATCTAACTTATCAACTGTATCAAACTCAAATTTAATCTCTTTCCATGTTTCCATTGCAATTTTAAGTTCAGGTGAGTGCTTTGCTGCATTAGTCAGAATCTCCTTTGACTCTTTTTCTAATTCTCGTCCCGCATTCCTTGCTTCTACACAAGCTTCAACTGCAACACGATTTGCAGCAGCACCTGCTGCATTACCCCAAGGATGACCTAGAGTGCCGCCGCCAAACTGAAGAACCGAATCATCGCCAAATATATTCACTAGTGCTGGCATATGCCATACGTGAATTCCCCCTGAAGCTACAGGCAGCATCCCTGGCATTGAACCAAAGTCCTGGTCAAAGAAAATACCTCTTGAGCGGTCTTCTTTAATAAAACTATCGCGCATACAGTCAATCCAACCCAAGGTTGATTCACGATCCCCTTCAAGCTTTCCTACAACAGTGCCTGAGTGCATATGATCTCCGCCAGAAAGGCGTAAGCACTTAGCAAGTACTCTAAAATGAATGCCGTGGTTTGGGTTCCTGTCAACAACTGCATGCATTGCTCTATGAATATGAAGCAGCAAACCGTTATCTCGACACCAATTTGCAAGACCTGTATTCGCTGTAAAGCCAGCCGTAAAGAAATCATGCATAATGATTGGAGTTCCTAGTTCTTTAGCATATTCAGCTCTTTTGTACATTTCTTCAGGCGTGGGCGCTGTAACATTTAAGTAGTGGCCCTTCCTTTCGCCTGTTTCTTTTTCGGCTTTTTCGATTGCATCTTGAACAAAACCGAAACGATCCCTCCAACGCATGAAAGGCTGTGAGTTTACGTTTTCATCATCTTTTGTAAAGTCTAATCCACCACGAAGTCCTTCATAGCAAGCACGACCATAATTTTTAGCCGATAAGCCAAGCTTAGGCTTAATAGTACAGCCCAACATTGGGCGGCCATATTTATTCATCTTATCTCTTTCAACCTGAATTCCATTTGGAGGACCCCCACAAGTCATAACATAGGCAATTGGGAAGCGAATATCTTCAAGCCTTAGTGCTCTTAGTGCTTTGAAGCCAAATACATTTCCAACAAGCGAGGTAAGAACGTTAACGATTGACCCTTCTTCAAATAAATCAATTGGGTATGCAATAAAAGCATAAATAGCATCATCTGAACCTGGAACATCTTCAATCCTATAAGCGCGGCCTTTATAGTGGTCAAGATCTGTTAACAGATCAGTCCATACGGTAGTCCATGTTCCTGTTGAAGATTCGGCTGCTACAGCAGCTGCAACCTCTTCTCTTGGAACGCCCGGTTGAGGCGTAATTTTAAAACAAGCAAGAATGTCAGTATCTTTTGGCTCATATTCAGGCATCCAGTACGTATCCCGATATTCCTTTACACCTGCATCGTAACCTTTCTTAGCCATAATCGCTCTCCCTGCTTAATATTAAGATATAAATGAAATCATTATAGTAGGTGAAATAAATAATGTAAAATAATATTTATTTAAATAATCATCAATTTATATTATGATTAATTACACATTAAAGCAGCTCTACAGCTATGAATCAGTCATTAGATTAGGGGGATTTACAAGCGCAAGTAAAGAGCTTCATATCACTCAGCCAGCAGTATATATGCAGATACAACAGCTCCAAGAAAGCATTGGAGCAAAATTATTTGATATTAATGGAAAAAAAATCAGCGCTACATTTCTTGGAAAAAAACTTTATGAAACTGCAGTAAAAACTATTATCACACTTGAAAATTCAAAACTTGAAATGGATGAAATACTGAGTCCAGATTCGGGCCATCTTCAAATAGCAGTTGCGACAACTGCAAATTCATTTATTAGCACCTTACTAGCAAAGTTTAAAAAAGAGTTTCCTAAAATGACCTTTTATATTGATGTTACAAATAGGAAGTCGCTTCTTAATAACCTAAAAAACAACAATGCTGATCTCGTAATAATGGGAGAGCCGCCAAAAAATATTCCATTAATCTCTCAAGCATTTATGAAAAACCCTTTGATTGCAATCGCACACCCTGAGAATAAACTGTTGAATAAAAAAAAGGTCACAATTAAAGATTTAGCCAAAGAGACTTTACTTACAAGAGAAGTTGGCTCAGGCACTCGTATAACTATTGAAAAGTTTACCGGTTTAAATTTTAATTCAGATATTCAAATTAACTCGAATGAAGCTATTGTTGAGGCTGTTCAAGCAGGATTAGGGATTGGATTTGTTTCAATGCATTCTGTTAGCCTTCAGCTTAAAAATAAAATCATTAGACAACTAAATGTTGATCCATTCCCAATAATTAGGCAGTGGCATATAGTTCATCATGCTGATGCGGAGCTATCTCCAATTGCTAGGAGATTTAAGCAGTTTGTAATTGAAAATACTAAGGTAGCAAAATATCTATAAAGCTTAACTACGGTATTCCGCATTAATCTTTACGTAATCGTATGAAAGGTCTGTTGTCCATACACTCTCACTAGTAACCGCATCTCCCAAATCAATCCTAATTGTAATATCAGATTTTTGCATTTCAGCGCTTCCCCCAGCTTCTGTGTAGTTTTTACTAATCTCACCTGAAGAAATAATCTGTAAATCATTTAAGAAAATATCAATATTTTCAATAGAGATTCCATCAACTTTTGACCTTCCTACAGCAGCTAAAATCCTACCCCAATTGGCATCACTTGCAAATAATGCTGTTTTAACTAAAGGAGAATGAGCAACTGTATATGCCACCACTAAACAGTCCTCATTGGATGAAAGGCCGCCAACTTTAATTTCTACAAACTTCGTAGCACCCTCACCGTCCTTAACAATCATTTGAGCTAAACTCTTTGTAACCTCATTAAGCGCATTTTGAAACTCTTCTTTGCACTCGTCAAGATCAACTCCAGATTGGTTTGTAGCGCTAAGCGTGCAGGCATCATTAGTCGAAGTATCACCATCAACTGTAATACGATTAAAGGACTGATCTACTGCAATCTTTAGGCAGTTTTGAAGTGCGGCTTGAGAGGCGCCAATATCTGTAAAAATAAAACTTAGCATGGTTGCCATATCTGGACGAATCATTCCAGAGCCTTTTGCAATTCCAGATAGGGTAACTGTCTTTCCTGCATATTCGAACGTTTTAGAATAATATTTTTTAGTTAAATCTGTTGTTAAAATTCCCTTTGCAACATCTTTAATTGCATCAAAAGATAACTGAGCAGATGCAATTGGAATTGCTGATTCAAAGCTAGATAAATCTAATTGCTTCCCTATAACGCCAGTAGAAAAAGGAAGAACCTGCTGGCCTTCGATATTAAGCTCTAATGCTAATATTTCGCATGACTTTAGAGTATTTTCAATACCCTCTTTACCGGTTCCAGCGTTAGCATTACCACTATTAATTAATAAGGCTCTAGGAGATTTTTGAAGGTGGTTCTTAGCTACAAGTACTGGTGCAGCACAGAAAATATTTTGAGTAAAAACAGCCGCAGTTTCCGAACCTTCAATCAAAGACACTACGGACAAATCTAGATCTGCATTATTTTTGATGCCAGCATTAATTGAGGCAAAATTGATTCCATTAATAGGCAACAGAAGATTGTTCATTTCTAATAATAAAAATTAAATTCTTAATATCGATTTTACTTACATGAAACCTTCAAATGACCTCTATTTGTCCCTAAGGTTAAAATGTGTTTCTTGAGATTGTATCAGATCAATATCAATACATTATTAGTTAGTAGCATTTTGCTTATTGTGCCAGACCCAGTAGCCAAACATGCTGAATGTGAAAACATATTGGACAATAAATTGAATCCATTCAGGCTTAGAATACCAGCCAAACATTACATGAAATGGAATACCAAAAATACCATCCTTATGACTTAGAAGAGTATTGGAGAAGTTAAACGCTTGTTCAAAAATATAGCTATCAGATGCAATCAATCCATAGCCTTTCAGAGCTGAAAACCCTTCATGTAAAGAATAGCCTATTAAAAAACCGGCTTGAAGAATAAGATATGCTAAAGTAATCTTAAATAATACTGAAAGGTTAACCTTGACAAGTGAATAAAAAATTAATATAGATAAAATTAACGCCGATAGAATTCCAAAGATAACAACTCCATATGAAAACTTTCCTGCAAAAGAAAATATTGCAATTTCAGTCCCCTCACGAGCGATGATAATAAGTGCAATCCAAAACAAGGCATTTGTAGAAATATTGTTACTTAGTTCATCTTGAACAAACTTGGACATGTTAGTGCCATGCCGAATCATCCAAATAATAAATAAAGATACTAGAATTAAAGCAACCATGCTGGCTAAACTTTCCCACAACTTCGTTAAGGTGGAAATACCACCAAGGTATTCAGAAAACTGGTTTAGTATTAAACCTAAAACTACTGAAATCACAAGACCTGCTGCAACACCTTGGAAAACTTTATTTTTCAGATGTCCTTTATCAATTTTAGTGATGTATTTAAGTGTTATTGCAATCAAAAGAAATGCTTCTAAACCTTCTCTGAAACCCATTATAAAGCTTGGTAATTGAGTCATTTTTTTCCTATAATATCTGTTAAAAATAATATGTATCTTGCTTCTTTCTTATTTAAATGATAATACAAATAAGAATGATTCGCATTATTATAAACAAGAAATTTACTTATGCAAGTAAATACTAATAAATTTTAATTTCTAGGGGTTTGTAAACTATAAAGTTTACTATTATTGGATTATAGGTAGCTCCTCAGCAGCTCTAATACTAAGCCACTCAGGGCCGTTTTCAGTAATGACAATATTTTCTTCATGAACCATTTCTTTGCCTGGGAGAAATGCCATTCCTGGCTCCAAAGTTAAAACAACGCCTGGCTCAAGAACGGTATTATCGGTTGCCGTATTTGATGGCCACTCAGTTAATTGCATGCCTAGTCCGTGCCCAAGCCTACCAACCGTGTTACCTAAAGCACCACCTTTTTGGAGGATGTCGTTCATTGCATTAAAGATGTCTGATGTTGTATTGCCTACTTGTGCAGCATTAAAGCCTGCCTCAGTAGCGTTATAGGCAACTCTATAAGCTTTTCTAGCCTCATCACATATATGACCAAATGCATAATTTCTATCAAAGTCGCAGAAATAACTATCAAAAACTGAGCCAGTATCAATAATAAAAAGATCACCTTCTTCAATAATTTTCTCTGTTGGCCCCATAATAATTGAGCCATAGCCATCCTTGCCTGAACCTGAAACTATATAGGGAGTGTCGTCTGCCCCCAAAGATAGAAGGTGTTGTTTGAATCTTTGACAATTTTCACGCTCACTCTCACCGGCCTTAAGGAAATCCTCTAGGTCAATAAAGCCCTTAGAAGTTATCTGGCAAATATGCTTAATCTTTGCAACTTCAGCTGCTGACTTTACAAACCTCACCTTTCTAAGAATTTTATTAGCATCTTTAATTTCAATGCCACTTAATGAGCTGACTAAATACTCATAATCCCCCAATGGCATCCTTAGCGTGCTCTCAAGGGTCTTGGGAACGCCAAGACATTTATGAGCCTTCATTAAAGACTTTATTGAAGATAACAGAATACTTATGCCATCATCTTCTGGATTTGGAGAAGTCCAGGTCTGTATATCATCAATCCATGTTTCTTTCATTCCTGACTCACCTATTGTAGGAATAATGGCCTTAGGCTTGCCATTACTTGGCACTAAAACATACCAAGGCCTCGTTGGACTCTGAAAGAACTGAGTTTTAAATCCCGTGTAGTATTCAATATCAACCTGGGTAGTCAATAAAATAGCATCCATCTCAGATTCAAACATAAGCTTTTGAATATTATCAAGCCTATTTTCGTATTCAGAAACTTCAAATCCTCTTTTTGGGATGCTCATATCTTTATCTCCTATAAAATTAAATGCCTCTCAAAACTTCAGATGAAGATCTGCCCACTAATTCTTCATACATCGTTTCATCGGTGTCGCCCTCGGTGCCAAAAAATAAAACCCTTGAATTCTCATTAATTGATAGTTTTTCTTTCAGCTCACTGTCATTACTTGCTATGAGAAATCCTGCTAGTCCAGTAACAGCAGACTCTCCAGCAACAATAGGTGTATCTCTATCAGCAAGAAGCTGCATTACTTTAGGGATAGATTCATCAGTTATTGACATAAAGTGAGGAACATAACTCTCAAGGATTGACCATGCCAATACAGATACCTCTCCGCAAGCAAGACCAGCCATTATGGTATCAAGCTCACCATGAACAGCAGTTGGCTTCCCATTGACCGCACTCTGAAATAAACAATCAGCATTTGCTGGTTCTACCAATACGAAAATAGGAGGATGTTCAAGGCTTTCAACCAAAAAGGAAACTACAGCAGCTGGAAACCCTCCAACGCCTCCTTGTAAAAAAACATGTGTTGGCATTTCATCCATCTGTTTGAGAGACTCATCCACCATTACAGTGTATCCCTGCATTACATCTTTTGGAATATCTGTGTAGCCTTCATATGAGGTATCAGATACAACCGTATAATCATTGTTATCGGCAACTTCGGCAGCTAAGCGCACTGAATCATCATAGTTCCCTTTAATTCGATTAACTTGCGCTCCATATTTCGCAATTGCCTCTTCCCTGCCAATGCTAACATTTCGATGAATATAAATCTCACAATTGCAACCAAACTGCTCAGCCCCCCAAGCAACAGATCTACCATGGTTTCCATCAGTAGCGCAACAAACAGTAATTTTTGAAGTTTCGTGCTTGTAAGTCCCATCAATTAAATCGCGTGAGCTCGCATTGATGTCAATATCCTTTAATTTTTTTATTAAAAGATTAGCTACAGCATAAGCACCGCCAAGGGCCTTAAAGCTTTTTAGAGAAAAACGAAGGTTTTCATCCTTGTATGCAATTGATGAAACTCCGACATCTTTAGCCATATCAGAAAAAATATGTAGAGGAGTTGGTTCATATTTATCCCATGATGTAATCTCTTTATTTGCCAGTTCAAATGCCTCTAAACTCAATATATCTTGGTGCTTATATTCTGAACCTGCTTGAATTCTTCTATTTTCAAAATGAGAAAATGATAAATCAAAGTCACTATATTTATATGTCATATTTATATTTCTTGAAATTAGTAAATAGTATTTTATACCTTAGAACTCCTCCCCTGAGTTAACTGTCGCCTCTCAATAGTAATAGAAGCAATTGCAACCATGATTACGCCTAATCCTTGAGTCATAGTAATTGCATCGGAGTATGCCATAAAACCAAAAAATAGCACCAATAGAGGCTCTGTATAACCAATATTGGCCGTTCTTATAGGGCCATATTTACGAACTGACATATGATAAAACATCATTCCTGTAGCAAAAAAAGTGCCCGAAATGAGAGAAAGAATTAACCCTTCGCTCTGGGGCCAATAAAAACCAGTTTCATTTATAAATAAGTACAAAAAGGTAAGCGCTGGAATAAGAGTTGTATATTTAACAATTTCCCAATTTTTTAATCCGCTAACTCTAGGCGTCATAATTAGTATTAAAGAATAGGCCAATGCTGAGAGCAAGGCTAAAACTATCCCAATAGCCATGCTGTAAAATCCTTCTGAGCTTTGAGAAAGCGCAGCAATTCCAAGAGTTGCAACTATGAACATCAGTATTGTTATTAAATCAAGCGATCTTCGCTTTATGAGTGAAACTACTAAATAAGTAATTAAGGGATAAGTAAATAAAACTACACTGGCAAGCCCAACTGACATGTATTTTACTGCCTCAACATAAAGCCAGGACTGGAGACCAAATAAAACAGAAAGAATTAGAATCCAGGGGCCAATTTTGTGGTGCTTAATTTCGCTAAAAGAAAATACACTTTTGGTAATAATTAATGAGGTAATGAAGGTTGTACCAAAACGTATAAATAAAAATAAAAAAGCGCTGATCTCAAAAGTATAAATTAATGGCAACATGCTTACGTTCAAAGCATAAAAAAGAGAAGATAGAAGTGCAAATCGAATTACAAACATTTTGAATCCAAAACAACAAAAATTTATAGAATTAATTTTATAAGATAAATTTGTGGTTAATTTAGTTCATTTCAATTCGAAACTGGTATTTTTTTTCCAATTTTTAAACACTTTAGGATATCATTCCCGCTTCATTTTAAATTAAGGAGACGAAATGGATTTTGATCAAAATTTAATAGCACCTGCACTAGGTGTCTTGGGCTTAATTATCGTTGTATTTATCTACCAATGGATAAGTAAGCAAGATGGTGGTAGCGGAGCTGTTAAAAAAATTGGTGAACAAATTCATATTGGCGCGATTGTTTTCATGAAGCGTGAATATCAAATGCTAAGTATGTTTGCTTTAGTCTTATTAGTATTACTTTATATATTCCTTGGCCCTTTAAGTGCCTTGTGTTTCTTTGTCGGCGCTGTTACTTCAGCTACTGCTGGTTATATAGGTATGAACACAGCAACTATCGCTAATGTAAGAACTGCTCAAGCGGCTCATGATAGTGGAAGCTCTGCTGCCCTAACTGTTGCATTCTTTGGTGGCTCAGTAATGGGTTTATCAGTTGCGGCCCTTGGTTTATTAGGATTAGGTGGACTTTATTACTTCTTTGGTGCTGAGCATTCAGAAGCACTTCATGGTTTTGCTATGGGCGCCTCAGTTGTAGCACTATTCTCTCGTGTTGGCGGCGGCATCTTTACCAAGAGTGCTGATGTTGGAGCTGACTTAGTTGGTAAATTAGAAGCAGGGATTCCAGAAGACGATCCTCGAAACCCTGCAGTTATTGCTGATAATGTTGGTGATAATGTAGGCGATATAGCGGGCATGGGTTCAGATATTTTTGAGTCCTATTGTGGCTCAATGATTGCAACAATTGCAATCGCCTCTACTCTTGCTATTGATGGTCTAAGTTCACTTGGTGGAAACCGATCTGAGTTAATGTCTTTGCCTTTAGCTCTTGCTTCACTTGGTCTGATTTGTTCAATCCTTGGAATTTTATTTGTTAAATTATCTTCAAATAAATCACCTGAATCTGCTCTTAGAATGGGTACTATTGGTTCAGCTGTATTATTTATTATTACGTCTTATTTTCTAATCGATTTTTTAGATGTCTCAAATTCTATTTGGGTGGCTGTTCTCATGGGTAGCTTTGGTGGAATCATTATTGGACTTGTTACAGAGTACTATACTGCAGGAAAGCCAATTAGAGATATCGCAGAGTCTGGAAAAACTGGCGCTGCAACAGTAATGATTAAAGGCCTAGCAATAGGAATGCAATCGGTTGTAATTCCAGTATTTATGATTTGCTTAATTATTTATGTCTCTAATCTTTTCGTTGGTTTATATGGCGTAGGTATTGCTGCAATAGGAATGCTTGCAACGGTCGGCATGACTATGGCAATTGATGCTTATGGACCAATTGCGGATAATGCTGGTGGCATTGCAGAAATGGCTGGACTTGGAGAGGATACACGTAAGATTACTGACTCTCTTGATGAGCTCGGTAACACTACTGCAGCTATTGGTAAAGGATTTGCGATTGGTGCTGCTGCTCTTGCTGCTCTTGCAATAATTACTGCCTTTACTGAGACGGTTAGTGCTAATTACGCGCGACAGGGTTTAAACTTTATACTCGAGTTAAATAGTGCAGACGTTTTAATTGGCTTATTTATTGGTGGAACGATACCATTCTTAATTGCCTCTCTGACGATGACTGCTGTTGGTGATGCAGCTTTTGAAATGATTGAAGAAGTAAGAAGGCAGTTTAAAGAGATAAAAGGACTTCTAGAAGGTAAAGCGGAGCCAGATACTGCTAAATGTGTTGACATTGCGACAACGGCAGCACTTAAAAAAATGATTCTTCCAGGAGTCATTGCAGTAGCAGCCCCAGTTATAGTAGGATTTTTAATTGGTCCTGAAGCACTTGGCGGAATGCTCGGTGGTGCTCTTCTTGGTTGTGTCTTGATGGCCCTAATGATGGCTAATGCAGGCGGTGCTTGGGACAACGCTAAGAAGTATGTTGAAAAAGGAAACTTAGGCGGTAAAGGTACTGACGTTCATGCAGCTACTGTTGTAGGTGATACTGTTGGTGACCCGTTCAAGGATACTTCTGGTCCAGCGATGAACATTCTTATCAATGTAATGGCAATTGTAAGTTTAGTTATTGCGCCGTTATTATAAAAAGATAATCTATCAACCCTGCCTTCAGGTGGGGTTGATAAATCTATTAGTGTCTCCAAAAAGCCCTATGGAAAATAGCGATAATAGTCAGAACTTCTAGCCTTCCAATCAGCATTGAAAAACTCAAAATCCACTTAGCTGTTTCACCAAGTGTTCCATAGTTTTGTGATACCTCACCAAGGCCTGGTCCAAGATTATTCATAGTTGCTGCTGTTGCAGAATATGCAGTTACCTGATCTAAGCCCGCAAACATTAATAACATCATAATAAAAATAAAAGAAATAGCATAGAGTGAAAAGAAGCCAAGTACTGAAACTAGGGCCTTTTCATTTATACTAGCCTTATTTAACTTAATGCTAACCTGAGCATTAGGGCGAATAAACTTATGTATTTCTTTCATTCCTAATCTAAACATTACAAGCACCCGAACCACTTTAATTCCACCTCCAGTAGATCCAACACATGCGCCAATAAAACTAACCATTATTAGAAAAACAGGTATTGCTGCAGGCCAGTTACTGTAATTTTGTGAGGTAAAGCCAGTTGTAGTGGCTATTGAAATAGTTTGAAATAAGCTGTGCCTTATTGTTTCTGAAGTTGAGCTGTATTCGCTGTTTAAAGAAAGAGCGATTGCTACAATAATAGAAGCAATAATTAAAACCGTTGCGTAGGTTTTAAATTCAGAATCTTTAATATAGTCGACAAGTGACCGGTTATTCCATGCCACAAAGTGCAATGAAAAATTAATACCTGCTAAAAACATGAAAAACATAGCAACCGTTTCTATCGGTATCGAATTGAAATAGCCAATGGAGCTGTCATGAGTGGAAAAGCCTCCAATTGCAACCGTAGAAAAACTGTGACTAATAGCATCAAAAATAGACATTCCTGAAAAGAAGTAAGCTAATGCGCATAAGACAGTCAGAGACAGATAAATTTTCCAAAGAGCTATCGCAGTATTGCGCAATTTAGGCGTGAGCCTGTCTTTGGCAATGCCGCTAGACTCTGCATGATAAAGCTCCATTCCCCCAACACCCAAAAGAGGAAGGACTGCAACAGCAAGAACAATAATTCCCATGCCGCCAAGCCATTGAAGTTGTTGCCTATAAAAAAGAATACTTTTGGGTAAATCATCCAGCTGACTTAAAACCGTTGCGCCTGTTGTGGTTAAGCCAGACATTGACTCAAAAAATGCATTAGAGAATGAAAGATTACTAATTGACTCAGTAATTAGAAAAGGCAGTGTTCCAAAAAGTGACAAAACAACCCAAAAACTAACAACTATTAAGACGCCCTCTCTAAGTCGAAAATCTTTTTTTGTTGATCGAAATGGCCACCAAAGGAGAAGACCTCCAAATACTGTCAGAATAAATGAAAATACAAAAGTTAGATACTCCCCTTCTGAATAGACTAAATCCACCAATATTGGAGGTACCTGCGCTAAACTGAAAACCATTAAAAGAAGACCTAAAGTCTTTGCAACAATACTTAACTGCATTTAGCCAATACCTTTTTAGTATTTAATTTGAAGTAATTACTGATCATTCTCTAGAAACAAGGCCTCAACTTCGTGAATTTTTCCAACATCCATTAGCACCATCAAAACGTGGTCCCCTTGCTCTATAACTAGTTTTTTTGAGCCCATCAATAATTCATCATTTCTTACTATAGCGCCAATAACGACCCCTTCAGGCAAAGGTAAATCTTTAATTTGAATCCCTACTACCTCAGATGTTTTCTCATCTCCATGAACAACTATTTCGATCGCCTCAGCCTTCCCATGTTGCAAAGAGTGAACCTTCATACAGTCACCCTTTCTTAGATGAGACAGAATGCCACTTACTGTAATTTGATCAGGAGAAACAATAATATCTACATCTCCACTTTGCTCAGCGAGGGCTGCATAAACATCACGCTTAACGAGTGCGATAGTTTTATGAGCACCCAGACGTTTAGCTAGAATTGAAACAATAACATTTACCTCATCTGAGTCAGTTAAAGCCAAAAATAAATCTGTATTTTCAATGCCCTCTTCCTTAAGTAAGTCTTCATCAGAAGCATTACCTTGAAGCACCAAAGTATTGTTCAGCTTTTCGCTTAGATATTTAGCTCTATCTTCGCTTAACTCAATGATCCTTATATTGTGAGTGTCCTCAAGAAGTTTGGCCACATTTAGACCAATACTTCCGCCTCCAGCAATGAAAATCTTGTGATAAGTATTTTCGGCGCGCCTAAACTCTTTTAAGGCTCTTGGAATATGATCTTTTTTAGCTAAAAAATAGACTTGATCACCTTCTCTTATAACTGTATCACTCTTAGCAGGAATTGCTTTTTCATTTCTATAAAGACTTACGATGCGTATTTGTATATCAGGCATGTGCTCATGAAGCTCTTTCACTGGCCTATTAACAATTGGAGTGCCGACGAAAGCACGCGTTTCGACAAGTTGGACCAATCCATTCTCAAAATCAAATACTTGAGAAGCACCTGGTTGCTCAACAATGCCCTGAATGTAATCAGTAATTAAGTTCTCAGGAGTAATTAGAAAATCTATTGGTAATGCCTCATTAGAAAATATCTCTGGTCTAAGCAAGTATTCAGTGGTCCTTATCCTTGCAATTTTTTTCTTTACGTTATATAGGGTATGTGCCATTCTACAAGCAACCATATTTCTTTCATCGGATCGCATTACAGCAATAACCATATCCATAGATTTAATGCCAGCTTTTTCTAGAACGCTAGGATATGCACCATAGCCTATAACAGTTTTTATGTCTAAATGCCTTTGTAAAGGCGTCAACATCTCTTCTTTTTGATCAACAATCGTTATGTCATTATCAGAGTCTAAAGAAAGGTATTTTGCAAGGGTTGAGCCAACTTGGCCAGCGCCTAAAATTAATATCTTCATTTCTTATCGATCCCTAAATCTTTAAGTTTTCTGTACAAGGTTGTTCTCTCTAAGCCCGCAATCTCTGCAACAATTGCAATATTATTATCGTTAACTGAGAGGTGGTGAAGTAAATATTGACTTTCAAAAATATTTCGAGCCTCTTTAAGCTTGAGAGAATAATCTATACCGCTAACTTGCTGAGATGATTTTTCTGGCTCTTTACGAGTCATAATATTTCTCAATATTGGCAAGAAATCATGTAGGGGCTTTTTTAAAAAATCTACTGCGCCAAGCTTCATTGCTCTAACTATATCAATTGGCTCAGCGTGCCCAGACATCATGACTACAGGAGTTGAAAAGCCTTCAGAGTGCCATTCTGATAAAAGTGAAATACCATCTTGGCCGGGCATCCAAACATCCATTAATATTAAATCAAAAGTATTAGCAGCAACTATTGCTTTTGCCTCGATAGCACCTCTTGCGAGCATAGTTGTATAGTTTACGTCTTCAAGGATGTCTTTAATAATTTCAGTATTGTCTCTCTCATCATCAATGATTAATATTTTTCCAAATGTAGAGTCTTGTTTCATTTCATCTCCCTTAGAGCGTCAATTATACTGAATTCAATAGTGATTCTAGCACCATGAGGCTTAACATTACTTGCAAATATCTGCCCATCATGCTGCTCAATGATATTTTGAACTATTGCAAGCCCCAGCCCTCCACTTTTTTCCTTTGTTGTAATGTATGGCTCAAAAACCTTATCAATAATATCTTCAGGAAACCCATTACCGTCATCAACTAATGTTAATCGAGCCAACCCCTCTTTTTTGCTAACACTTGATGTAATTTTTATACTCAACTCGTTTTTTTCTTGCTTAGCTTCAATTGCATTTTTAATTAAATTAATTAATACTCTAGAAATAGCGTCTTGATCAAGTTGCAATTTAGGTAAGTCTCCACTCAAATCTAAGTCCACCCGAACTCCATCATAGTTATCATATAGAGAGGCTGACTTATTTATTAAGGAGTTTAGGGATAATGGCCTCTTCTGAATTTCAGGAGTATTTGCGTAATTTGCAAACGCACTAACCATAGAATCCATAGATGCAACTTGATCCATAATAGTTTGAGTTGTCTTATCTATAATTGCTGAGTCTTTCGTATCTAGCTTTTCTAAAAACAAATTTCTTAGCCTTTGAGCAGACAACAATATAGGGGTCAGTGGATTCTTTATTTCATGTGCCATTCGAACTGCAACCTCTCCCCATGCTGCCTTCTTCTGGGCCCTATGTAATTTAGAAATGTCATTTATTATGATTACATAACCAAGCGTTTTATTTGCCACATCCAGAATTGCGCCCTGACAATAAACAAGTCGACTTCGATCATTAAGTGTTAATTCAATTTCTTGACTCCAGCCCAATGAGTTTTGCTCAATCTTTTGTTGGATAAACGAAAAAAGTGGACCAAGATTTTCATTCTCTTTAACAACAGAATCATAGGACTGGCCAATAAATTTCGACTCGTCTTTAATTTGAAGTATTTTTCCAATAACTGGATTAATAATTTGTATCTCCCTGTCTTGATTAAGTGCAATAACTCCAAAAGAGTACTTTAGAATAGTCTCTAAATAAAGATTCTGTGTATCTAAACCCTCAGTAGACAGCTTAATTCGTCTAATCATTTCGTTGAAATGTCCTATCAAATCATGCATATCTTTATTTTTAGGATCTTGCTCAATTTCCACGTCATAGTTTCCAGAAGAAATTTCTCTTGTAGCAACGGATAAGTTGTGCATTGGTCTCATTAACTGATCAATCATTCGAAAAACAATAAGCAATGCACTTAGCACTGACAATAAAATTGTTGAAGTAAAATCGATTAAAAAGCGTGTTTTAATAATTGAAGAATTAAGCGTCAACTCAGCCTCTTTTGCGGCATTACGGAAACTATCCATCTCTGAGATAAGACTTCCAACATTAACATCCCTAGAAAAATAAGCTATTAGAGTAAATCCATCAGTTGAAGCTTTATAGCCATTATTTAAGCAAATTGAACCCTCTCTTTTGCTCGATGCTGTCAGGTTCATTTGAGAGTCGTACAGCTTGATTTCACAGGCCCAAAAGTCACTCACTAGAAGGTTAAGCACTGACTGCATTTGCTCGTTTGACGACCTAGGAGCTTCAAAATAGTTAACAAGCTTACCTATATTACGGGTTTTATCCTCATAATATTTAACAGCAAAATTAGTAGTATTTTTAGAGAGCGCATCAACCTCATTAATAACCTTTAAATTAAACTCATCAAACTGTGCCTCAGCAATTTGCAAGTTATCTCTGATTGATCCGAAAGAAAATAAATAAAACGATAGCACGGGCAGCAAAACCAAAACTGGAACAATTTTTATAAAAGACCAGGTAAATCTTGACCCAATTACGCCTTGCTCAGTATTTTGTTTTAATCGCCTCATCGAGAGCGCAATGTAATATATTGCAACTATGCTCATTAGAACATTAAATCCAACTAAAACTAGATACCATTTCTCAATTAAATCAGGATTTAGGCCAAGATAAAACATTCCAAAAAATGAAATCAAAAAAACGCCTACCCAAAACAAGGCGCGAGGTGTTTCTTTTGAAGAAAAAGCTTGATTTAACAACATAAATTTTGCTGACAAAATATTAAAGTTTTTTGATTATCTCATAAATGAATTATTACTAGCATGAGTTGTTGATAAAATACAACAATCTATTTGAGACAATTCCTTTGATTACAAGCGAGTCACAACTTAACGAATACCTGCAAAGCATCCAAAATGACTCCCTTCTTGCAATTGATACTGAGTTTAAAAGAATTAACTCATATTACCCAGAACTTTGCTTAATTCAACTTGCAGTTGGTGATCATTTAGAATGCATAGATGTTCTTGTTATAAAAAATTTAGAGCCTCTTTTTAAAAAACTATACGACCCTCAAACCATTTGGATTGTTCATTCTGCTAGGCAAGATATTGAAGCTCTTTTTTACTTATCTAAAAGGACGCCTCGGTCAATTTTTGATACTCAAATTGCCGCCTCACTATTAAATTACCCGATGCAAGTCTCGTATCAAGCATTAACAGAGACTTTGCAAGGCATTTATCTAGAAAAAAAGCACACTCGATTTGACTGGAAAACAAGACCGCTCCCGAGCGATGTATTGCAGTATGCACTTGATGATGTTAAATATCTGCTTCCTAATTACGCAATACTTAAAGCCGAGCTTTCTAAAAATGGAAAACTTCAATGGCTTAGTGAAGAGGTAGACTTCTTGTTAGATCAAAGTCTTTATGAGCCTAACTTCAAGCAAATTATTAAAAAGACTAGCGGCATTTCAAAAATAGATTCACAATCTCAAAAAAAGGCAGTCAATTTAGTAATGTGGCGAGAGGACACTGCGATGAAAGAAAATAAACCTCGTAAATGGATAATGTCCGATGAGAGATTAATAGACTATGCCATAGGAAAAAATAAACTATCGCCTGACTCACATAAAAATTTTGAAAAATTTTTAAATATCAATAAAACTGAAAAAAACTTTGAGGGATCACTAGCTATTCAAAAACCTTTATCTGTTAATGAAAAGCTCAAAAAAAATCAAGCTCAAGAGCACATTAAAAACCTGTCTATTGAATATGACATTGCTCCTGAAATTATTTGCTCTTCAAAAAATCTTGTTAAATTTATTAGAGGCGATAAAGAAGTTTCTGTTAATAGCGGATGGAGGTCAAAAATATTTAAACTATAATTGTATCCAAAAACTTAACGTACCATTTAATTACCTCAAGCTTATCAAAAACAACACTTTCAAAATAATTTCAGGAAATCTTAAAGGCAGGAAGTTTAAATTTCCTGATGCTGAAGGGTTGCGCCCTACTCCTGGAAAAACAAGGGAGACACTTTTTAATTGGCTACAATTTAATATTGCTGACAAAACAATTCTTGATCCTTTTGCTGGAAGTGGCGCTCTTAGCCTTGAGGCAATTTCTAGAGGAGCTAAAAAAGTATGTTTAGTTGAAAAAAATAAAAAAGTTTTTAAAAATCTTGAATCTAATTTTAAACTGCTAAATAGCGATCAATATCAACTGAACAATGATGATTCAATTATCTTTCTTGATAAGCAAAATACCAGTCCTTTCGATTTAGTTTTTTTAGACCCCCCCTTTAATCAAAATTTACTGGCATCGATACTTGGCCTGCTATCCAAAAAAAACTACTTACATCATAAAACACAGATTTATATTGAATCTGAATATGAAATGACGCCTGAAATCTTAAAAAAACATCTTGGATCTAACTGTATGGTCAAAAAACAGAAAAAATCAGGCAATGTTCACTATTGTCTGATAAGCTTAGAATCAATATGAAAAAAATTGCAATTTATCCTGGCTCTTTTGATCCAATAACCAATGGGCACGTTGACCTAATAAAGCGTGCATCAAAAATTTTTGATGAAGTAATTATTGCAATTACTCAAAATGCAAATAAATCCAGTTTTTTATCGATAGAACAAAGGGTTGGAGCAGTTGAGAGTTCAATAAAATCTTTAAACAACACTAGAGTACTTAGCTTCAACTCATTACTAGTTGACTTTGCTAGAGACCATGATGCGCAGATAATTATTAGAGGCTTAAGAGCAGTTTCAGATTTCGAATATGAATTTCAACTTAGTGGAATGAATAAACGCCTTAATTCTGAAATTGAAACTTTATTTATGACCCCGTCAGAAGAATTTGCAAATATTTCATCCTCTCTGGTTCGTGAAATTCTTTCTCTTGGTGGTGATATTAGTCCCTTTGTTCCTGCTCAAGTCAAAACAATACTCCTAGATACCCTTCAAAAATAATTTCCTTAATACCTTGAATTAATTTTTTAAATCCCTAAATAGGGTTTATATAAAAATACAAGGAGTATATGAAATGTCAAAAATAATTGGAATTGATTTAGGAACAACAAACTCATGTGTCTCAGTGATGGATGGTGGTGTTGCTAAAATAATTGAAAACTCAGAAGGAAATCGCACCACCCCCTCTATTATTGCTTATCCCAAAGACTCTGATGAGATATTAGTCGGTCAACCAGCTAAAAGACAAGCTGTTACCAATCCTGAGAATACGCTTTATGCTATCAAAAGATTAATTGGTCGTCGCTTCGATGAAGAGGCAGTTCAGAAAGATATTGATCTTGTTCCTTATAAAATTATAAAGGCTAAAAATGGCGACGCCTGGGTCGAAGTTAAAGGTAAAAAAATGGCGGCCCCAGAAATTTCTGCTCGTGTAATTCAGAAAATGAAACAAACGGCTGAAGATTATCTAGGGGAAGAGGTTACTGAGGCGGTAATTACTGTGCCGGCTTATTTTAATGACTCTCAACGTCAAGCAACAAAAGATGCTGGAAAAATTGCAGGACTAACTGTAAAAAGAATTATTAATGAGCCAACAGCCGCTGCACTAGCCTATGGTGTTGACAAGTCTACAGGCGATAAGAAGGTTGCAGTTTACGATTTAGGTGGTGGAACATTTGATGTTTCTATCATTGAAATGGAAGATATTGATGGTGAAAAACACTTTGAAGTTCTTTCCACGAATGGCGATACATTTCTAGGTGGTGAAGATTTTGATCATAGAATAATCAGCTATTTAGTTGAAGAGTTTAAGAAAGAGCAAGGCCTGGACCTTTCGAAAGATGCGATGGCCCTTCAAAGGCTTAAAGAAGCTGCTGAAAAAGCAAAGATTGAACTATCTTCATCAGAGCAAACTGAAGTAAGCTTGCCTTACATTACTGCCGATGCTTCGGGCCCAAAACATCTTAATATCAAAATGACAAGATCAAAACTAGAGTCTCTAGTTGCTGATTTATTAAAGCGATCAATTGACCCTTGCAAAACTGCGCTTAAAGATGCTGGACTATCAAGTGGTGACGTAGATGAGGTAATTCTTGTGGGTGGTCAGACTAGGATGCCTAAAGTTCAAGAAATGGTAAAAGATTTTTTTGGAAAAGAGCCTAAGAAAGATTTGAACCCTGATGAGGCTGTGGCTATGGGCGCAGCAATTCAAGCTGGAGTTCTAAGCGGAGACGTTAAAGATGTCTTACTTCTTGATGTAACTCCTCTCTCACTTGGTATTGAAACTATGGGTGGAGTGATGACTAAGTTAATTGAGAAAAACACAACAATTCCAACGAACCAATCTCAAGTCTTTTCTACTGCCTCAGACAATCAATCGGCTGTAACAGTTCATGTTCTTCAGGGAGAAAGAGAGATTGCTAGTGCCAATAAATCACTCGGTCAGTTTAATCTTGAAGGTATTCCAAATGCACCTAAAGGCCAGCCTCAGATTGAAGTATCACTTGATCTTGATTCTGATGGTATTTTAAATGTATCCGCTAAAGATAAAAATACAGGTAAAGAGCAATCAATAACGATCAAATCCTCAAGTGGTCTTTCGGATGAAGAGGTTGATAAAATGATTAAAGATGCTGAAGCGCACGCTGAAGAAGATAAAAAGTTCCATGAGCTTGTAACTTCAAGAAACATGGCTGATTCTCTTGTACACTCCACAAAGCAGTCCCTAGAAGAGTTAAAAGATGAAATTTCTGATGATGAAAAAAGTGCGATCGAAGTATCGCTTAGTGAGCTTGAAGAAAGCATCAAAGGTGATGATAAAGAAGCAATCGATACTCAAGTTCAAAATCTAAGTGAAAAAGCACAAGTTCTAGCTCAAAAAGCTCAAGAAAAAGCCAGTGCAGAAGGAGCGGAAGCTGATAAATCTGAAGGAAATGATGATGTTGTCGACGCTGACTTTGAAGAGGTTAATGAAGAAAAATAGGCAATATAAGAAGCTAATACAAAAAATAAAACCTCCCTTGTCTTGCACTTGGGAGGTTTAATAATATAAGGGACCCATGGCAGAAAGAGATTATTACGAAATTTTAGGTGTTGATAAAGGTGCAGACGAGGCCAAAATTAAAAAAGCCTACAAGCGACTTGCAATGAAATATCATCCCGATAGAAATGCTGATGATAAAGCTGGTTCCGAGAAAAAATTTAAAGAAGTCCGTAAAGCATACGATGTCGTTTCAGACCCTCAAAAAAGATCAGCATACGATCAATTCGGTCATGCAGGCGTTGAGCAAGGTGGCAATGGATTTGGAGGTGGAAACCCATTTGGTGGTTCTGGAGGCGGTTTTGGTGATATCTTTGGTGACATTTTTGGAGGCGGAAACTCAAAGCCAGACAATAGAGGATCCGACCTTCGTTATGATCTAGAAATAGATTTAAAGCAAGCCGCAGAAAGTGATACTGTAAAAATTAGAGTCCCTAAAAATGATACCTGTGGCGCTTGCTCTGGAAGTGGCGCTAAAACTGGCACTTCAGTAAAAACTTGCGGAAATTGTCGCGGAACGGGACAAACAACGATGCAACAAGGTTTTTTTGCCGTCCAAAGACCTTGCAACCAATGCAATGGTTCAGGTGAAAAAATTGAATCTCCTTGCGGAACCTGTCGAGGACAGGGCGTTGTAAGAAATCAAAAAACGCTTTCCGTTAAAATTCCCGCTGGAGTTGATACTGGAAATCGAATTAGATTAAGTGGTGAAGGTGAGGCCGGATTACGCGGCGGCCCGCATGGTGATCTTTATGTTCAAATTCATATCAAAGAGCATTCAATTTTTCAGCGTGAAGGCAATGACTTGTATTGTGAAGTTCCTATTGACTTCGCAACATCTGCGCTTGGTGGCTCAATAGAGGTTCCAACCTTACAAGGTAAACTAAAAATTAAGGTGCCTGCTGGAACACAAACTGCTAAGCTATTTAGGCTTCGCGGGAAAGGGATGCCTGCTATGAGGCATAATGGTTCGGGTGATTTGCTCTGTCAAGTTAAAGTGGAAACCCCTGTCAGTCTAAACTCTAAACAGAAAAAATTACTGAAAGACTTTTCAGACTCATGCGAGGCCAAGCATCACCCAGAGTCAAGTTCATTTTTTGGTAAAATGAAGTCTTTCTTTGAGTAAACCTGAAACAATTTGACACAAAGTACTAATTACTCAAGTATAAAATTTCTTTTTTCTCTAACTTAATTACTCATAAATGACGATTAAAAAAATTATTGCACGTGAAGTATTGGACTCTAGAGGTAACCCTACTGTTGAGGCTGATGTTATTTTAACCAATGGTGTTCTTGGAAGGGCAATTGTCCCATCAGGAGCTTCTACCGGCCAAAGAGAGGCATTAGAACTAAGAGATGGAGACAAAAGTCGCTACCTTGGCAAAGGTGTACTAAAGGCTGTTAATTTCATTAATACTGAGATTAGTGAGTCTCTTCAAGGCATGGAAGTATCAAACCAAAAGACTATTGATCAAAAAATGATAGATCTGGATGGTACTGATACTAAATCTAGATTAGGAGCAAACTCAATATTAGCTGTCTCCTTAGCCTGCGCTCATGCAAATGCACAAAACAAAAATCAATCATTGTTTCGCTCATTTGGTTTTTCAGAAACTTATCAAATGCCCGTTCCAATGATGAATATTATCAATGGTGGTGAGCACGCCAATAATAGCGTTGATATTCAAGAATTTATGATAATTCCTGCAGGTGCACCCAGTTTTAAAGAGGCATTACGATATGGCACTGAAGTTTTTCATCATTTGAAGGCTGTACTTGATCAAAAAGGACTCAACACTGCAGTTGGAGATGAAGGTGGTTTTGCTCCAGATTTAAAGTCAAATGAAGAAGCTTTAGAAGTTATTATTGAAGCGATTAATAATGCAGGATACGTCCCCGGAAAAGAGATATTTATTGGTATAGATGCAGCAAGCTCAGAGTTCTACAAAGATGGCACCTATAATTTAACTTCAGAGGGCTTAAAACTTACTAACTCTGAATTTACAGATTACCTTGCATCTTGGGTTGAAAAGTACCCTATTATTTCAATCGAAGATGGTATGGATGAAAATGATTGGGAAGGTTGGGATATGCTTACTCAAAAATTATCCAACACTGTTCAACTTGTTGGTGATGATTTATTTGTAACAAATAGCAAGATCCTAGCTAAAGGTATTAAAAATAACATAGCAAATTCAATCCTAATAAAAGTTAACCAAATTGGAACTCTAACAGAAACGTTTGATGCAATGAAAATGGCTCTTGGTGCTGGCTATACATGCGTTATGTCTCATAGAAGCGGTGAAACAGAAGATACGACAATTGCAGACCTCGCAGTAGCAACAAATTGCGGTCAAATTAAAACGGGCTCATTATCAAGATCTGACAGGCTGGCTAAATACAATCGACTCCTTAGAATAGAAGAAGAACTTGGTGATGATGCTAAGTATCCTGGACTAGCTGCATTTAATAACCAATCATAAAATACTCAAGCATGTTGTTTTAAGACTTTTAGTTAATTTAAGGTTAAAATAACATCTCAATGATTATTATGGATAACTAATTGGAATCACTTTCCACTTTTTGGCTTAGTGTTTTACTGTTTGTATTAATTCTAGCTTCGGCTTTCTTTTCTGCTTCTGAAACTTCGATGATGGCATTGAATCGATATCGCCTTAAAACTCTTAGTTCAAAAAACAACCTTCAGGCACAAAGAGTAGAAAGATTACTAAAAAATATTGATTATTTAATTGGTGGAATCTTACTAGGAAACAACTTTGTCAATATACTTGCTGCAAGTATAGCAACCCTTCTTGCTCTGAAAATCTGGGGAGAAGGTTCAGTTATCATTGCCTCTTTAGTTTTAACGGTAGTTATTTTAATTTTTGCTGAAAATACGCCAAAAACATTTGCAGCTAAAAACCCAGAAAAAGTTGCCTTACCTGCCTCCTGGACTCTTGAGCTTCTAATAAAAATTTTTAAGCCACTAATATATTTAATATCTTTTATATCAAAATCCATTCTAAACTTTCTTGGATTAAAGAATATAAGTAAAGATATCCTCAACTCTGAAGAACTCAGAATGGCCGTTATAGATTCAAAATCAGTACTATCAAAGAACTACCAAAACATGCTCATTAATATTATTGACCTTGAAAAAGTTAAAGTTGAGGACATTATGATTCCTCATCACGAACTCGTAAGTGCAGACATTAATAATGAAGAGGAGTTATTTGATCATCTTAAACGAATCCAACACACTCGCCTGCTAATTTTTGATGGTTCTGAAAATAATATTATTGGCACTATTCATATGAGAGATGTTGTGAACATTTATGCCAAAAATGAAGTAAATATATCCAAAATTAAAGAAATAATAAGAGAGCCTTATTTTATTCCTGAAGGTACCCCTTTATCACAACAACTTGAGCACTTTAAAAATCAAAAACGCAGACTTGGTATTGTTGTTGATGAATATGGTGAGGTAAAAGGAATGGTTGTTTTAGACGATATTTTGGAAGAAATTGTTGGGCAATTCACCTCATCTCAAGGAGAAAGTATAGACGAAATCAATATCCAAGGTGATGGCAGTTATCTTGTAGATCCAAGAGTAAGTATTCGCGAATTAAATACAGAACTTAAAGTCAAACTGTCATTTGATAACGCAAAAACACTTAATGGTCTAATTCTTGAACACCTTCAAAGCTTTCCTCAACACAATGTTTCTTTTAAAGTAGATTCACTAATTATTGAGATCGTTCAAGTAAGTAAGCAAGGCATCAAACTTGTTAAAATCACCAAAGTTAATTAGGTATTATTATTACCAGCAAATAACTACCTCCAAACCGAAAAGGAAAAATAATGTTTAAATTTTTTACTGAAAAAAAATGGTTTCTTTGGGCCTATCTTGGTTCTGCAATCATCCTCAGCTCATTATGGATAACAGTTCAAATTGATGTAATGATAAATGAATGGTTTGGTGAATTTTATGACATGATTCAAAAAGCACTTGGAGCTCCAAATGCAATTACTATGGATGAATACACAGGCGGATTGTGGAGCTTTGCAAAGCTTGCTGCAATAGCTATTGTTTTAGGCCTTGCAACTTCATTTCTTACAGCTCACTTCTTGTTTAGATGGAGGGCATCAATGGTTGAGTTCTATCATAGCGTATACGACAAGGCACGAACTATTGAAGGCGCCTCTCAGCGTGTTCAAGAGGACACAGTTAGATTTTCTCGTATCATGGAAAGTCTTGGAACAGCCTTAATTGAATCTGTCATGGTTTTGATAGAGTACTTTCCATTATTAATGGGTCTCGCTGTAGGCATTCCAATTATGTGGTTTGGTGATTGGGAATATGGCTTAGTAACTGGCGCCCTTATTTGGGCTGTAGGTGGCACGATACTAATGATTGCAGCTTCATGGATTTTAGGTCTTGTGGGCATTGAGTATGACCTTCAAAAAAAAGAGGCTTCCTATCGAAAAATACTTGTTATTGCAGAAGATGACGGCGCCATTAGGCCAAAAGATATTGATGAACTTTTTGAGGGCGTTCGACAGATTAATTACAAGAATTATTTGTATTATTTATACTTTAATATTGTAAGGCTTGCCTACCTCCAGGCAAATGTCTTGGTAGCTTATGTAGTGTTGGCGCCTGCTATCGTTGCGGGAGTTATGACACTAGGAGTAATGCAGCAAATAATTAGGGCGTTTGGACGAGTAGAAGGCTCCCTTCAATATCTTTTTAAAGCATGGCCTACTATTATTGAGCTCGCTAGTGTCTATAAGCGTTTAAGAGAGTTTGAAGGGCAAATTAAAACTATAGAAGCCAAGTAATTAATCTACCACTGATTGTCCCATTTTAAGGACCTGACCAGCCTCTAGATTTAACTCAGGAGAACCATCTGGCATTAGCATGATGACAGTAGAGCCCATATTAAAACGGCCTAACTCCTCACCTTTTGATAGATTAATCTTACTATCTTTATAATCATAGTTTTTAACTACTTTAGCATAAGGTGGGGTGATTAAGCCTTCCCATGATGTTTGCATTGAGCCTACAAAAATTGCCCCAACTAATACAAAAACCATAACACCAAAATCAGTATCAAATAAGCAAACTAAGCGCTCATTTCGAGCGAAAACACCATCAATACTTGCCACAGTATTCTGATTAACTGAAAAAAGGTCACCCGGTATATAATTCATTGAAATCAGAGTGCCATCACAAGGCATATGAATACGATGATAATCTTTGGGTGATAAATATATCGTTGCGAAGTTGCCATTTTGTATTTCTTTAAATGGCTCATCGGCAATTAATGCTGAAATGCTATATTTATGACCTTTAGCTTGCAAAATTTGCGAATCATGAATCTTGCCAGCCTGAGAAACAGCACCATCAACAGGCGAGATAATTTTGGACTCAGATATTGGCCTTAAACTTGGCTTTAGTGAGCGAGTAAAAAAATCATTAAAATGAATAAAATCTTCAATATTTTCAATTTCTGCTTCGGATAGATTAACCTTATATTGCTTAATAAACCAGCGAGTAAAGTTGTTTTTAACCCAATGATTTTCTATTCTTGCAAATCGAAACATAAGCCTCGATAAAAAATGCTGCGGCAGTAGGTATTGAAGAAAAACCATCAATCAAGCTTATCAAGAATAAAGGCTACTACTTCCTTAAAATCAACCTCAACTTTATCGGGCATCTTCCTTGATTTATATTCAATTTTGCCATTATCCGCATGCGTATCACTTATGACCAAGCGATGAGGTATTCCAAGAAGCTCAGAGTCTGCAAACATAATTCCAGGACGCTCCTTGCGATCATCGAGTAAAACTTCAATATTTTGCTCTTGGCAATCCTGATAAAGCCGGTCTGCCAAAGCCTTAACTCGAGATGACTTGTTGTAATTTATTGGAACAATAACAAGTTGAAATGGCGCAATAGCTTCAGGAAAAATAATTCCCCTATCGTCATGATTCTGTTCAATACTTGCAGCCACAATTCTTGTAACTCCAATGCCATAACAGCCCATATTCATATTAACTGCCCTGCCATCCTCTCCAATTACATTGGCATTCATTGAATCCGAATACTTTGTCCCTAATTGAAAAATGTGGCCCACTTCAATACCCCTTTTAATTTCAAGACTACCCTTCCCATCTGGCGAAGGATCACCCGCAACAACATTACGTAAATCACGAGCAATAATTGGTTTAGTATCTCGCCCCCAATTTACGCCAACAAAGTGCTTGTCGTCTTCATTAGCTCCGCACACAAAATCTGACAAAGAGGCTGCTGCAAAGTCTACAATAACTGGAATCTCAAGTTTTACAACTCCAATTGAGCCAAAAGAGCAGCCCAATTCTTTCTTTACAACCCCCTCTTCTGCCATTTGAAATGGCTGTTTAATTCCTTCAATTTTTGATGCCTTAACCTCATTTAACTCATGATCACCACGTAAAACTAGGGCAACTAAATTATCATCAGCGCCAACAACAATTAAAGTTTTAATAGCGTTGGTTGACTCAACTTTTAATAAATTACAAACGTCTGCAATCGTTTTAACGCCTGGTGTTTCGACAAGCTCTAAAGCCTGCTCAGCAGTCTTTGGCTCACCTTGAGGGAGAGTTTCAGCTCGCTCAATATTTGCAGCATAGTCAGAGCCATCAGAAAAACAAATCGCATCCTCTCCAGATTCTGCAAGAACATGAAATTCATGAGAGCTGTCACCTCCAATAGCCCCAGAGTCTGCCAATACAGGTCTGTAATTAAGCCCCAATCTATCAAAGATATTGCAATAAGTTTGATGCATTATTTGATAAGTTTCCCCAAGAGACTTCTCATCGATATGAAATGAATACGCATCCTTCATAATAAACTCTCTAGAGCGCATTACCCCATAACGAGGACGAATTTCATCTCTAAATTTAGTCTGGATTTGATAAAAATTTATTGGTAGTTGTTTATAACTTCTTAGATATTGTTTAGCAATAGTAGTAATCACTTCTTCATGAGTTGGGCCCATACAAAAATCTCTTTCATGGCGATCTTTAAAGCGCAATAACTCAGGGCCATACTCCTCCCATCGCTTTGACTCTTGCCATAGCTCAGCTGGCTGAGCAACTGGCATTAATAATTCTAATGCTTTTGATTTATTCATCTCCTCACGAATTATTTTTTCTACTTTTTGAACTATTTTTAAACCCATTGGGAGGTATGAATATAGACCCGATGCTAACTTAGAAATTAAACCAGCCCTTATCATTAATTGATGAGATATGATTTGGGCATCATTTGGCGCCTCTTTGACTGTTGAGATAAAAAAATCAGTACTTTTCATATAAAATAGTTTTTACATCGATAAAAAATTCAATTTTACCTAATGCCTGATTTTCAAACTTTATTAATTTATATTATTCCTTTACTTTTCGCAATCACCCTTCATGAGGCGGCTCATGGCTGGGTAGCAAGTAAATTAGGTGATCATACTGCAAGAATGATGGGGAGAGTAACCCTTAATCCAGTAAAACATATCGATCCAATTGGTACATTAGCCATTCCATTACTTTTATTAATATCTTCATCTGGGTTTATCTTTGGATGGGCTAAACCAGTTCCTATTAATTTCAATGCATTGCGCTCAGGGAAATCTGGAATGATCTGGGTTGCTTTAGCCGGTCCTGGAGCAAATTTATTTATGGCTGTGTGCTGGCTATTTATTATGATTCTTTCCATTAAAATGAATATATCTGTTTTAATCGAAATGGGTCGTGTCGGAATACTTGTCAATTGCGTTCTGGCTGTTTTTAATCTTTTGCCGATACCTCCTCTAGACGGGTCTAGAGTAATTAGTGCCCTCTTGCCAAATCAGCTTGCCTATCAATATAATCAACTAGAGCAATACGGACTATTTATACTGCTTGGACTAATGTTTATTGGTGGCTTTAATTACCTAGTGCTTCCAGTCGTAGAAGTTCTCTTGACCTGGTTTCAGTATGCTTTGGTGTTATTAGGATGAACAGCTAAGCTCTAAGTTTTGAGCCCACTCTGGCGGCTCGCTGTCGTATGACTCATAACCCTCATGACTATCAAAAGGCTTCTTAAGTAATTGAAAAAGAGTTTCAATTTCATCGTATTCATTTAAATCTTCTGCCTTTCGAATTGCAACTTCAGCTAAATAATTTCTTAGAATATATTTAGGATTGACGCTGTGCATCAGATCAACCCGTTGACTCATTTTTGAAGTCTCTTTCTCAAGTCTTGCCTTGTAACGCACAAACCAAGAATCAAAATTACCTCCTAATGAATGCTCTTTTCCGCTTGAAAGTTGCCTCATAGATCGATGGTAATCTTTTTTATTGATATAGAGCAACTCTAAAAAATCATTTATTAACGCATTATCCTCATCATTAAACTCTAGTAACCCAAATTTTCTTCTCATTAATGAAGAATACTCTTTAACTAGTGCCGGCTCATACTCTGAAAGAGCATCTTTTAACTGAGTCTCATTAACAAGAGACTTTAATGCATCAGCCAGGCGATGTAAATTCCATAATGCTACTGATGGTTGTTTTTCAAATGAGTAGCGACCTTGCGTATCAGAATGATTACAGATGAACCCTGGATCGTAAGCTTCCATAAAGCTGAATGGTCCATAATCAATAGTCAGGCCTAGAATCGACATATTATCTGTATTCATGACGCCGTGTGCAAAGCCTTGTGCTTGCCATCGCGCAATCATTAATGCAGTTGATCTTACCACCTCTTTAAATAAGTCGAGATAATTTTCATCATCAACCTTAGGCATGTGATGCGTAATAACAAAATCAGCTAATTTTTTGACATTTGCATTTTGCCCATTAGCTGCAAAAAATTCAAAGTGGCCAAAACGAATATGGCTTTCTGCAACACGAGTTACAATTGATGCATTTTCTAAGTGTTCACGGTAAACGGTGGTATCACTTGCAACAAGCGCTAGAGCCTTCGTGGTTGGGATATTCAAAGCCTCCATGGCTATAGAGCATAAATACTCGCGAATACTTGACCTAAGGACAGCGCGGCCATCTGCGCCTCGAGAAAAAGGAGATGTTCCAGCGCCCTTCAAAGAAACCTCATAGTTACTAATTTCACCAACAAGGCATGAGCGTCCATCACCAAGCTGCGGAACAAAGTAGCCAAACTGGTGGCCTGCATAAACTGTAGAAATAGGAGTTACATCGCCTAATTTTTTTTCACCAGAACAAATACTTAATAAAGTTTCGTTACTAATGTCTAAATTAAGCTCTTTTTTAAGACTCTGATTTACATGAATTAATTTACTATTCTCAAGATTTTTGGTCTCAACTTGAGCAAAGTACTCATCGCCTAAACTTGAATATTTAAGAGAGCCTATCATTTAAAATTTGATTAACTTGTTTTGGATTTGCCTTCCCCTGCGTTGCCTTCATAACCTGGCCAACAAAAAAACCTAAAAGCTTAGTATTCCCATTTTTAAATTGCTCGACTTGATCAAGATTTTTGGAAATGATTTCATCAATGACCGACTCTAAAGCGCCGACATCTGTCATTTGCTCTAAGCCCTGGTCTTTGATTATTTCATCAACACTTCTTTTTTCATCCCACATAATCCTAAAGACATCCTTAGCTATTTTTCCAGAAATTGTGTTATCAGTAATTCTTGAAATGAGCTTGTAAAGCTCAGAGGCTGAGATTGGCGAGTCCTGAATATCGATTTGATTTTTGTTTAGTGAGGCTGAAAGTTCACCCATAACCCAGTTAGCCGAGAGTTTTACATCAGCCCCCTTATCAATGATAATTTCATAGTAGTCAGCCATCGCCTTTTGTGAGGTTAAATTTTCCGCATCATACTCACTTAAACCGAGCGTATCTATAAACCTCGCTTTCTTTTCAGTGGGAAGCTCAGGCAATCCCTTTTTAATATTTTTTAGAAGCTCATCATCAATCACGACTGGAAGTAAATCAGGGTCAGGGAAATATCTATAGTCATTGGCCTCTTCTTTTGAGCGCATAGACCTTGTTTCATTTTTAATTGAATCATAAAGCCTGGTTTCTTGGGCAACAGAGCCGCCATCTTCTAGAATATCTATTTGCCTTTCAACCTCGAAATTGATCGCCTTTTCTAAAAATTTAAAGGAGTTAATATTTTTTATTTCAGCCCTAGTACCTAACCCTTCGCCCCTCCGCCTAACAGACACATTGGCATCACATCTAAACGATCCTTCCTGCATGTTTCCGTCGCAAATATCAATATATTGAACCAATGCATGAATTTTTTTAGCATACGCGACGGCTTCTTTAGCGTTACTCATATCTGGATCAGACACTATTTCTAATAGCGGTGTGCCTGCTCGATTAAGGTCAATTGCTGTGTAGTCATCATACAGATCATGAATTGATTTCCCTGCGTCTTCCTCTAAATGTGCACGCGTAATTCCTACCTTTTTATTTTCACCGTTATCAAGTGCGATATCGATTATGCCACTTCCAACAATTGGTATTTCAAACTGTGAAATTTGATAGCCTTTTGGCAAATCTGGATAAAAATAGTTTTTTCGTGCAAAAATAGAGTGCTTATTAATAGTTGCATTTACTGCTAAACCAAATCTAAGCGCCATTCGAACTGCCTCTTTATTTAAAACAGGCAAAACCCCAGGAAAACCTAAATCAACAGCGCACGCCTGAGTATTTGCTTTTGCGCCAAACTCAGTGGATGCGCCAGAGAATATCTTTGATTTTGTTTTTAATTGCGTATGAATCTCCAGTCCAATTACAGTTTCCCAAGTCATAATTAACCCTTCCCTATAATTCAGTTGGTGTGGATTTATGCCAATCAGTATTCAATTGAAACTGATGAGCAGTATTCAGTAACAGCTCTTCAGACCAATGATTACCAATCAACTGAAGGCCGACTGGCAGGTTTTTCGAAAAACCCGCAGGGATGCTCATGCCAGGCAATCCTGCTAAATTCACTGAGAGAGTATAAATGTCCGCCAAATACATTGAGACAGGATCTTTAACAGAACCTAAATCAAAGGCAGTTGTAGGAGAAACAGGTCCCATTATGACGTCAACACTTTGAAAAGCTTTTTTAAAGTCTTCACTAATTAGCTGTCTTACTTTTTGAGCTTTTAGATAATATGCATCATAATATCCAGCAGAAAGTGCATAAGCACCAATCATAATTCGCCTTTTAACCTCTTTACCAAAACCCTCAGAGCGTGACCTCAAATATAGATCATCTAAATCCTTAGGGTCTTCACATCGATACCCATACCTTACACCATCAAATCTAGATAGATTAGAAGAGCACTCACAAGGCGCTACAATATAGTAAGTTGGAATTGCGTGCATTGAATTCGGAAGTGAGACCTCATGAATCTTAGCTCCCATTGCCTCATATTCTTTAATTGCCTGCATAACAACTTTTTCGACTCCACCATCTAGACCACTGGAAAAAAATTCTTTAGGAAGCCCAATCTTTAATCCATCTAAGGAGTTTGTTAATTTTTTAGTATAGTCTGGGGTTTCTTTAGTAGCGCTGGTAGAGTCTTTAGTATCAAAGCCTGCCATAGCATTTAAAACGATTGCCGCATCTTCAGCAGTTTGGGTCATTGGGCCTGCTTGATCGAGACTTGAAGCATAAGCAATCATTCCATACCTAGAGATTCTTCCATACGTTGGCTTGATTCCAGTGATGCCGCACAAGCTTGCAGGTTGGCGAATACTGCCGCCCGTGTCAGTTCCAGTTGCAAAAGGAGTAATGCGAGATGCTACAGCAGCAGCAGAGCCTCCGGAAGAGCCACCGGGTACTTTATTCAAGTCCCAAGGGTTTTTTACTGGGCCATAGTAGGAGTTTTCATTTGATGACCCCATTGCAAACTCATCCATATTTGTCTTTCCCAGCATTACCATGTTTTCTAAATTAAACTTATGGCTAAGTGTTGCGTCATATGGAGAAATAAATGAATCTAGCATCTTAGAGCCCGCCGAGGTTTTTACGCCCTTGGTGCAAAAAATATCCTTATGGGCATATGGAATTCCAGTCAAAAGAGTGCTACCTCCTTTCGCTATTTTCAGGTCAGCTTCTTTTGCCTGTGAAATTGCAAGGTCATCAGTAACCGAGATAAATGCGTTGAGCTTAGATTCGTTAATTCGCCTAAGATAATGCTGGGTCAACTCTACAGATGAAAAGTCTTTATTTTTAAGACCTTTGATTAGTTCGGCGACAGATAATTTATGCATCATCACTCAATTACCGTTGGAACAAGGAAGTGGCTCTTGCCTGTTTTTGGCGCAATAGCCTGAAACTCTTCAGCCAAGTTTTCTTCAGTCACCACGTCCTCCCTAAGGCGCTGAGACATATGCAGTGGATGGGCCATAGGCTCAGCATCGCCAGTATCTATTTCACTTAGGTCGGCCATCAGGCTAAGTATATTATTTAATTCTGACGTGCTTTGCTCTAACTCACTATCTTCGATACTGAGTCTCGCCAAATAGGCAATTTCTTTAACTTGTTTATTATCTAATGACATATTTAATTAGTATTTATTGACAAAAATTTGACACAACTTTTTGAAAGTTTTCTTTTGAATATGATCCGGTTACAAAAGAGTCGCCTACGCTATTTAAAAGGACGAGTCTTATATTACCATCAACTGCTTTTTTATCGACTGACATTGCCTGAATCAAGTTTTCACTGTTAACGCCGTTCCTTATAGTTGTTGGTAGATTAGCCTTCATCAGGATACTTTGAATACGATCAACATCGAGTTGAGACAATCCACCTTCGAGCTGAGAGAGCATTGACGCCATATACATACCAATAGAAACAGCCTCTCCGTGCAAGTAAACACCGTATCCAAAGGTATTTTCAATGCCGTGACCAAAAGTATGTCCAAAGTTTAAGAGCGCTCTAGTGCCGCGCTCAAATTCATCTTGAGAAACGATGATCGACTTATCTTTACATGAGCGGTAAATTAAATCGATAATCAAGTTCTGATCACGGCTCATAATTGAATCAATATTTGCCTCAAGCAGAGATAAAAAATCAATATTACCAAGTAATCCATATTTTATAACCTCAGCCATTCCAGCTGAGTATTCACGGTCACTCAATGTGCTCAAGGTATCCACATCAATAATGACTGCCTGGGGCTGCTTAAAAGAACCGATCATGTTTTTACCCAGCTCATGATTAACGCCAGTTTTTCCGCCTACGCTAGAATCTACTTGAGAAAGTAAAGTAGTAGGTACCTGGATAAAATTAATTCCGCGCTGATATGACGCTGCAGCAAAGCCGGTTATATCGCCAACCACTCCTCCGCCAAGGGCAATCAAAGTGGCACTTCGATCAAACTTTGCTTTTAAAAGAGCATCAAATATAAGATTAGTAGTATCAAGTGTTTTATATTGCTCGCCATCTGGCAATATAACCACCTTCACATTAAATTTATCTAGCAACTTAGTCACTCTATCTAAATACAATGGAGCAACCGTCGTATTAGAGACAACCATAACTTGTTTGCCGCTTATATGGTCTTCAAAAAATGACTTTTGAGACAATAAATCACATCCAATATAAATCGGATACGACTTGTCTCCAAGGTCTACATTTAGAATTTTTTGACTATTTGACATTAAGCAAATATCCTAGTTTCTCCATCACCCGTGACATTTTCAATGCAGCGACTACATAGATCTTTATGCAATATATTTTGACCTATTTCAGGCCTATGATGCCAACATCTATCGCACTTTTCATACTCACTTTTTCTAACTAAAATAGCCAGTGAGTTATCAATATCCTTGGCATTTACTGGCTTATCTTTCAGCGGATGGACTTTTGCATCGGAAGTAATAAATACAAACCTTAATTCATCTTTCATCTCTAACAGGGCTTGATAATTTTCATCTTCACAATAAATATCAACTTCAGCATCTAACGATGAGCCAATAATCTTATCGCGCCTCATCTCTTCAAGTTCTTTTCGAAGATGGGAGTTAATGTCTCTAGAAACATCAATTGAATGATTATTAAATTTAGCTTCTAGGCCCTCATACCATGTCTGTAAAAAAATACTTTCATTTGAAGTGCCTGGTAAAAACTGCCATATCTCTTCAGCGGTAAATGACAATATAGGGGCTAGCCAACGAACCATGGCATGGGAGATATGAAATAACGCACTCTGGGCAGAACGTCTCGCTAAAGAATCGGATTGGGTAGTATATTGCCTATCTTTAATAATGTCTAAATAAAATCCGCCCAGGTCATTTGTACAAAAATTTAATATTGCCTTCATTGCAAAGTGAAAATTGTACTCATCATATTCACCAATAACATTTTTTTGTAATTCAGCAGTCTTAGAAACAATCCACTTGTCTAAGACAAGCATTTGATTTATATCTACAAGATCTTTGCCTGGATCAAAACCCTCCATGTTTGCCAACATGAAGCGCATTGTATTTCGAATTCTTCTATAACTATCGGCACTTCTGTTAAGGATCTCATCAGACACTGTCATTTCACCAGAGTAATCAGTGCTTCCAATCCAGAGTCTTAAGATATCGGCGCCAAGTGAGTTGACAACTTTTTGAGGGGGAACGACATTACCAACGGATTTACTCATTTTGTGGCCCTTTTGATCCACAGTAAAGCCATGGGTAAGAACCTGCTTATAGGGCGCCCTTCCATTCATTGCACACGAAGTTAATAGTGATGATTGAAACCACCCTCGGTGTTGGTCTGAGCCCTCTAGATACATATCAGCGACATCACTTAAATGATCGCTTGCTTCCAACACCGCATAATGACTCACACCAGAGTCAAACCAAACGTCCAGTGTGTCGGTTGTTTTTTCGTACTCAGGGGCTTCATCACCTAAAATATCCTCAACTTTAAGTTTAAACCAAGCCTCTATTCCCTCAAGTTCAATTTTTTTAGCAACAATTTCGAATAGGGATTCTGTATCAGGGTGTAACTCTCCAGAGTTTTTATTAATGAATAAAGTAATTGGCGTTCCCCAATACCTTTGGCGTGAAATGCACCAATCGGGTCTATTGCCAACCATTAATTCAATGCGTTTCTGGCCCCAATCAGGGATCCACTTAACATTTAAAATCTCTTTGTTGACCTTATCTCTTAATTTCTTTTGTGTCATTGAGACAAACCACTGCGGCGTCGCGCGAAATATTACAGGCGTCTTGTGCCTCCAGCAATGAGGATAAGAGTGGGTAATAGGCTCATGTTTGACTAGAGTGCCTTTATTCTGCAGAAGAGTAATAATGGTGCTATTCGCTTTAAAGATAAACTCTCCAGCAACCCCTTCAGTTGTCTCTACGAAGACACCTCTTCCATCAACGGGGCACTCTACTGGTAAGTTGTATTTAAGTCCAACTACGT